>Ga0157361_1000548_pt1 | contig 14487 bp, 11 predicted proteins | sample AttlaeALBM2_FD_111481 | JGI IMG/M metagenome (GOLD analysis project Ga0157361, IMG submission 111481) | Fungus gardens microbial communities from leaf cutter ant in Ribeirão Preto, State of São Paulo, Brazil - Atta laevigata ALBM2 | ecosystem: Host-associated > Fungi > Mycelium > Unclassified ...
GAGTTTTCAAACACAGCACGGCAAGCTGACGTTCGTGATGGCCCCGATCCTGAACAGCAGAAAATCTAGGTAGCTCTTGTAGAAAGAATCCTGATAGTAGGAAATCCTCGAACGAGCGGTGATGAAAACGAAGGATAGGACCAGAGTCGATGACAGATGCGAGACCTTTTCGGATTAATGGCATTACATTTGAGTTCCCAATCTTGACTCCAGGAAGCATCACAAGCACATTGTCACTCAATGGCTGCTTGGCAAAGATCATGGTGCCCATAACAGAGATGATCCCTCTCGCTTCGAAATCTGTCCGAATGATGCCCTGACAACAGTGGTGTACAGAGAAAACAGATCGTCCATCCCCTCTATGTCATCTCCTCCTTCCCTTGATCTAAGGATGTAAGACCGTGCTTCGGGATCATCTTCAAGGAAGTTGGCAACAGTGGTTGCCCAGATAAAAATACCAGCAGCACCAGGCACTTGCGTTTGCGATCAATGCAGGCTTCATATCCATGTCGTTGAGCCGCGACTCGAGAAATGCATGGATGTCTCTAGAAGCACTATCTCCTAACTTGACGTCGCTGCCAGAGGGAATAGCGATATGACGACTGATGGATTCGGGAAAGATTCGGCTGGTATGGTCCTCCGGTCGGCTGGTAATGATCAACTTGAACCTTTTCAAGTGATTGACCTGAGCCCAACGCTTGAGCGTATATAAAAGATTCTTGTTATCGTCCTTTGCAGACGCGTCGTGCCTCAGACCACCACACTTGTCCAATCCATCAATTACAATCACCGGCACATCATTGAGTGTGGATAATGGCGTCTCAATCAGGGATTCAAATCTATCATTTATGTCGGATGGGTCGGGCACTTTATTGTTCTGGACTTGATTCAAAATGTGTTGGCGAACAGAGGGGTACAGGCGAGCAAGACCAAGAGCCAGAGGGCATCCGTAGTGATGGTGGTGGATTGGGTGCGGTCGAAACGGAATGATATGAGATGGAGATCCTGTTCCTGTAGCCGAGCGTGATACTAGTTGCCAATGCAGATGCATTCCCCTGGACTTTCACCATTCTTGAAATCCTGTACTCATGTATTCACTACCTACGTCAGTTCTCAGAAGATTAGCCTTTTCCCCTGTTTCTATTTCGGAGCGTGTGATCCACTCATTTTCATGGTGACTGGATAACACAATGACCATTGAACTTGACTGATGTAGCTGCCCTGTACATAGTACTTTCTAGAGTGGGTAGATAGATCTCTTCACAAACAGTAAACTATTCGTTCAAAATGAATTCAAAAAATGAACAAACACTTGCAGTGGCAAGCCTGTAAGTCGACGAGTTCGAGTTCATTGTTGACAATAAGTCTAACACAATCTTTGTCACATGGATAGAAATTACAAACGCGCTCCCAGCATCCAGGCACTTGACCCACTATCCACCCACTTGGACGACACCGCCAAGGTACCAAACTTCAAACATTGCACATCGGATGCCCAGGACCCACCACCACCAACCCCTGGACATGTAAGTCCAGGTCCTATCTTTTGCCTTCATACTCGGCCCGACAGGTATCTGAAAGACAATCAAAAGACTAGATATATGACTTATACATCGAAAACAAACACTTTGATCGTCCAGGCACTTGACCCACCACCCGCCCACCTGGACAGTAGTGTCGACAACACCGTCAAGGTACCAAGCTTCAAACATTGCACGTCAAATGCCCAGGACCCACCACCACCCCCCTGGACACGTAAGTTCAGGTCCTATCTTTTGCCTTCATACTCGACAGATATCTGAAAGACAATCAAAAAGTCAGAGATATGACACAATTCTAGAGTGAAACCAGATGCTTCGATCGTCCAGGCACTTGACCCACCACCCACCCACCTGGACGACCGCCAAGGTACCTAACTTCATCCCTCGCACGTTGAATGACCAGGGCCCACCACCACCCCCCCTGGACATGTAAGTTCAGGTCCTATCCTTTTGCTTTCATGCTTGATCCATCACACCCCTAGAATAACCATTCAACCAGAACCTCACTTACAATACCGGCAGGACGACTCATGAGATCTCTTAAGGTGTCCAGATATTTAACCACCCACCCACCCACCTAGACACTAGGCTTGATCAGTCACACTTTTATCACATACCCTTCTTAACAACCAGAGTTCAATCATCTTGCGCAGCAGCTGAACACGTCTCAGTATACCTTGGCTTCAGATTGTCCTGAGGTCGTCAGACCAAGTGTCGTCCAGGGCTCAAAGGCCCTACCTCCAGTCCTCCTGGACGACACTGAGAGTGCTAGGTTAGATTAGTCGCGTTTATCACATACCCTTCCTGACAACCAGAGTTCAATCTTGCGCTGCAGTATACCTTGGCTTCAGATCGTCCTGAGGTCGTCGGGCCAAGTGTCGTCCAGGGCTCAAAGGCCCTACCTCCAGTCCTCCTGGACGACACTGAGAGTGCTAGGTTAGATTAGTCGCGTTTTATCACATACCCTTCCTGACAACCAGAGTTCAATCTTGCGCTGCAGTATACCCTGGCTTCAGATCGTCCTGAGGTCGTCGGGCCAAGTGTCGTCCAGGGCTCAAAGGCCCTACCTCCAGTCCTCCTGGACGACACCAAGAGTACTAGGCTAGATTAGTCGCGTTTTATCACCTTTCTTATGTCCAGAGTCAATCATCTTGCACAACAATCACCATCTTGATAAATCGTGTCCCAGTGTAGCCTGGCTTAAGATCGTCGTCATATATCGTCTTCACGTCATCCCTCGACAAGTGCAGGTTGGGGAAAATGTCGTCTAGGTCCATTATGTCTTGAGATACAGATAGAGTCGTACCGCCCTGAGAACCTTGATGATGCCACTAAGTCAAGACCGTCGGATCCAGGTGGTGCTCTGCAAGAGTAAGAGACCCGCTAACACATAGCCAGATAGAAGACAGCAGAAGATATAAGAGAGGAAAATATGAGTGAACCCCAAAGGGGAGGTGAGGGAAAGAGGGGAGAAATCAAGGAGCAATTGAGGCTCCGACCCACGTCTGCAAGCCTTATGAGCACGGAAAAAAGAGCACGGACCATCTTGTCACATCTCAAATTGAGACACCCGGCCGTGCGGCATTCCCCAGTCTAAGCGAAAAAGACCGTCACCAAAACCTCTCTCTTTCATGCAATAATCCTCCGCTCCCCTTCAAATTTTGCAGAAATGTTCCTCACATAAACCCGGTCAGAGCCAACTGCATAAGAAAGCTCAAAAATGAGGGGCAAGAGGGAAAAACCTCGATTCTTTCTGTGATAGCCACAGATCAGGGGTGATGTTCCAGTAGTGTCCGTTCCTTGTCACACCCACCGGCCGGCACATGGCACCAGGCAAAAATTGATCCCAAAATGGACATGATACGTTATTTTGAACAGCACACGGACTGCATATCGGCAATTGGGGTGTTTTGTTTGGTTGCTCAAATGGACGACATGATCAAATGATGCGAAATGCAGCAGATAGGCATCAGTTGACTCACCCAGCAATGGGACTCATTCCTCTACCACCCCAGACAATTCTGATAAAGAACATATCGATTGAGATCACTCGCCATGGACAAGTCCGTGAATCCCTTCACCTCTTTCGAGCATCATCCATGAATTGAACACACCTCCACCACTTTATGCAACTCTCACTAAAAGAGAAAGCCAACGAATGTCTTAGTATCGAGGCACTGATCGTATTTCTGTACATTAGCGACATACCTTGATACTGAACAATAGTGATACCTACCCATTCAAACACAATAACACGACATTTGTACTATGTCACGTTTTGCTACCACCCAGTGCTGAAAATGTCATAAGTATCCAACTAGATTTCTTTTAATTCTGGGTAAACGCGCCCGAAAATTATCCAGAACATTATCCCTTGACTAATCCTAATCCAGATGTTGCCGGATGTTGCCGGATGAGATCAAGCCGAAAAACCCGATGTGAGGACATGAGACCCTGAGTGGGAAGCAAGTACAGATGCACCTCCGTTTGAGAAATATGCCAGCCAGCGGAAAACATGGTGCGGAAGATCATAAATCAAGGCGGAAGCATCATGCTACTTCTTTTCATCGTTCGTTATATCTTTCGAATTTCAGCATTCTTGATCCAAGGATCGAGCACTAGCTTGGAAAGAATGTCCTGGCTGGTACAGTTTCTCTTCTCATTCCTCATATATATCTTGCAGCTGCAATAGTCATGCACACAACACCGCCCACAGGGGGCTTGTATAAATCTAGGCATCTTGTAAACATTGCACGTAGATGAAGGAGTGCTTCATTCAAACAGACTGAGTCCGCCTTGGAAAGAGAGAAAATCCAGTCTGCTTCAAGTTCATGTCCGGTAAAGACTTCCGATAGCAGGGTGGAAGGACTAGGAAAAAGGCAAGGGGCCAAGTTGGAAGAGTAGGACTTGGAGGTAAGTGACGGTCCAAATTTAAGACCAGATCAAAAGCGGTAAAGTGGAATATTAGCAGCTCAATGGGAGCTGGCCGGCAATGTGAGGGTCCCATCAGAGTTGTGCACACGTTGTGCGCGTTTGGTGCGACCTAGTCCAAATCCCGGCGAGAAGAATCTCAGCTATCCTTGTTGTTGTACATAGCTCTCACATAGTTCTCTTGTTTCAGTTCCATAATCATAGTTGTGTTCTTATTACTACCTGCCACGAACAGTTCCAGGCGCTGCTACTGAGATGTACATCTCCAGGGAACAATCCCTGTGAGTATAGGGTGAATATTCTCTGGAGACGGGTTGTTATCGGACGTGATGGTACTCAGCATCGCTCGTCATAGAATAACTCTTCAATTAATTAGCTACCACCATCTCGTATGCACAATCAATCCCTCCTGAAGCCTCTGGAAGCACTCGGCGAGTTTCAGAGCCAGCTGTCGGTGCTGGGGAGTCCCTCATGTATGCACAAGCAGTAGGTCGACGTATTGGCAAGAAGAAGGTGATGAGAATCTTCTACCGGCTTCTTCGAACGAAAAGACCCTGCTGGTGTAGGGTCGGCTCAAGCTTGGTGTGGGATTTCTCCTTCAATGGATGAAACTTGCCTCTTCCCCATCCGTACCATCGACTCTGGACATTGGTCATTGAGATATCGACATTCGCCAATTTTTTGAGGGCTTCATTGTCGTACAATACCACTCCCTCATTCAGACCGCGACAAGGGTACAAGGGTAAAGGGGCCACCTTTCAGTTGGTATAGACAAGCGCTTTATTTGAGAACACGCTCAAGTAGCTCCACAAATGTTGCTGAAAATCCGGACTCCTCCGATAAACTGCATCTGTCCTTTAACTGGACACATGTCAATATCAAGAGATGCGAGGCTGCCAATCTCTCGCTGAGAGTATACCCGACAAGAGGCATCCTCACTAACGATGCGTTCGATGCGTGGCTTTTCTAGGCGTCTGCATGATACCAACGAATCTCTCGAGATTCGCTGGTTCTCTTATATGGAGCTAATGATGTTGCCGACAGTTATACAACCGTGGCGATAACAACACTAGCACCGATCCCATTGTCATGCCTGCTGGTGACAAAAGCACTGACTCGATTACTGCTGACACTTTGGTCGTCGTCCGCACTTCAAGACCTCTATTGCAACAAAAACGACAATGACAAGAGCCAACAGGTCAACAATGATGAGTGCTGCCAGAAACTTCGATGCTGGTGATGGTGACCTTGACGCCAGGGTTGGTGGCCACAATGACAGTATTGATTCTCAGGTGCGCCATATAAATTGTTGTCGACCACGTTTGGGAGGAGGAAAGGACTAGCTATGTGTGTCATAAAGGGGCATCAACGCAGGAAAATGCGTAGATGTCTTATTTGTTTTTATGTATCGGCAGGGATCATATAGGTTGTCGTATCAGTGATTGACGACAGGAAAATCCACAATTCTTTTAGGAGATGTGTATGCCAAGCTCGGATGGGGAGTATAAGGTCATAGAATTCATGATGAATTCAAACAACGAAAGGAACAGTAGAGCGGATATAGGTAAGTCGACAGCAGATGAAATAACTGTTACAACAGTCGAACAGTCATGAGCAAGATTGAGGCAAGGTTGAGTCAACACCGGTAGCTGAAAATATAGCGTCTGCAGAGCACAGCGCTGGAGCCAAACAGTGACGCTCGGGATAGGAAAACAGAAAACAAAATTCAAGAGGTCCACACGACATGATGCAAGAAAACCAGGAGACCTCGAGAGCAATTCTCCAAATCTTCCGGCATCACTATGATGTGCCACATATGTGAAGTCTCGCCTTTCCATATAAAGACATCTCTCCTATCGCTTATTTCGATGAATCGCAGTGGTTTGATTGTTCGGCCGACTACACATACGTCAGCAACGTGCGATTATTGCTTACTATGCCAAAAGCGTCTTCACAATAGAATCTGATCTTGTGTTTGTCTCGCATCATTCTGCTACGACCCTTTGGTTTGTCCTCCGTTTTCGGAGAAATAGAATCAAATGACATAACTCAGGGTCCTTAGTGTCGAAAGTAATTGTCAAAAATTTCGAGTCGGATCGACCTAGGAAATTGCTAGTGGCTTCAGTATCGTTAGCAGTGCAATCAATAACCAGTGCCTTTGAAAAGACCTCAGCCTCGTAAGACGGACATCCTCAAAGAAGGCAACGAAGCTCCCATCATAGCAAGGCTTTCATGACCCGTTTATCCTATTCCAAAAAACAAGGGAATTCGGGTGTTCTTCCGGCAGGTTTTCGCAGTTGGTAACATCAATGAGGATTCATCATCCGGGACCAGAAATCGTCGCCCCAGATCGAGGTCACCTGGGAGCGTCGGCCGAATGAAGTGAATCGGGGCTGAGGATTTTGTGTTCGTCCCTCAAGTCCTAATTGAAGATAGTGCACAGGCGAGATTCAGTGCAGTGTCAAAAGCCATGTGAACGCTCAGGGCAACGCAAAAGGGCTTTACCTATAATTGTTATACCTATCCTTAGCATTTTGGTGGAAACAAAGGAAAGGTAACTGAGATGGTAGAAAACATGGACACAGTGAAGAAAACAAGGAGTCATCTAAATTTAGACCGATCGGCTCCCTCAATATCTAACAAACATGCCCAGGACGATGGTTGTCAGAGTCTAGGGTAGCAAGCCCAAATACAGATTCCTGGAACGTATCACCTGCATACATACATACTCACATGTGGGACCCTTCCGTAGCTCTATGAACCATGTCATCTAGACTAATTGCTCTGGACTCATCCTCCTCACTCCCAATAATACCCTTCTCAACACTAGCCCACACTGCATCCCTCCATCCTCTCCAAGACTAATTCTGTACAGAGGCATCCGCGGCTTAGCATGAGCCTTTCCAGTTGGCATGAATAGCAGATTATGGTCTGCTGCGTATTCCTCAACGATGGTTTTAAATCTAATTTCTTGTGTTCTTGTTGCTTTTCTAGTCGCAGGAATAATCTTGTCAGCCGCGGTCGCTTTACGTTTATTCTCTTCTGCCAATGCCAAGACAGCCATCTCTTTCTTGAAATCCGGTTTCCTCAGCTTTATCCTCTCACTGGATGGCAGAGCCATCGCCTCATGTATCAGCTCTAATCCTCTCTTAAAACCCCTCCCCACACCAGTGAACCCACCTTTCTCGTTCCCACTCAAATCCAGCAAATCCTTTGGAAACATATCCCTCCACTCTTGATACCACCACCTCACTTCATCATAATCCGCAGTTGGCTGTACAAGCCAGGCATGTAAAATTCTCAGCCACTCCGGAAAGAACTCGGTTTCAAAAACTTGGGACAGAATGGATGAGCGGACGAGTGGTATCCAGAGAAGAGTTTGTTGGAAGGTACGGCACTTGGTTACGTGGATCAATGCGGAAGTTAGTACGAAGGTTGATGCTGAGTTTGGGGATAATATACTCTCGAATTATTGTATCCCATTCGCCTTTGTTGTACACCTGAAATAAGTGTTGTAAGCTGGGGGATAGTGTGACGGGAGCAGGGAAAGGGTCTACCTCGTGCCAAGCAGCCAGATCATCAGGCATGTCTTCACCAGGAACCCAAGTTCGTATCAAGCTCTTAATCTTCCTTCTTGCATCGTTTATTAGGTCCTCTAACTGCAGTCCAACAAAAGGTAACCATGGGAAAACGATATATCTCAATGGCACTTTGGAGCGTTTGGAATTCCAGTCTACAACTGCCCCTTTCACTCTGGGCAGGATCAATTGGTTGAGTATATTGTCCCGGATAAATGGAGGTAAGAACGTCGACCAAGCTTCGTATAACTTGACTGCAGGTTGCGGTTCTTCGGGTGGCCATTCATTGTTAATCGCTGATCTAACTTTCGGAAGCCAAACGTTCCAGAGGAGACTCTCGAACGGAGTCATTGGCGCCAGCCTGTAACATTTATCAGTAGGAGACGAAAAGGATCTGCAGGAACGTACTCTTCCGGTGGTGGCGAAATATCCATTCTTCGTCCACCATAAACATCAACCTGAGTTTCCTCCTTGCCCTCTTCCTCCTTGCCTCTTACCCTTAACGCTTTTCGCCACTCACTGAATACCGATATGAACTCTTTCGGCTCTTTCAGCGGATGTCACCCAGCCACTTTCCTTCACTTTCCTTCTCACCAGTGGCGCTACAGCAGCAACCACCACCTCATCCAATCCATACTTCTCCAGCTCCATCGGAAACTGATCCACTAATTTGCACACGAAAGGTGAAAAAGGCTCCAAAGAAACTTCATATACCGAAGCTTGTTCTTTCGATAGAGCAGAGATATCATTGGCTATAATATGGATCTGCTGGAAACGAGATATTAGGGCAGCTTTCTCTTCAATCTTTCTGCTGAGACGAGCTTCTTCAGAAACAACAAAAGATTTATGTATGTGAAGAGCTTTGGCTTCGAGAGCTAGGTTATCGAGGTCAGATTTACACGATTAGGCGGTGAGGCAGATGTCATGACGGATTTCAGGGATATGAGCCGGGTCGCTTGTGGGTGCCCAAGAATTGAGATTGATATCCGATAGAGAGGTTTCCTCTCGCCGCTGGAAAAAAAGACGTCAGTTCTGGAAGTTTCGTGATTATGAGAGCTTGTCATGCACGCATGATAGCACACGTAGCATCAATAATATGTCCTATCCCTGGGACAACAGATTCTTGCCCAGCTTCGGCAATAATCTGCTCATATGTCTTGTGTTCTGATCTTCTTTGGTTTCTTCCAAATGTCTAGACGCTTCTGCTCGGCCTCCCTCACCTTTCTCCTCATCTTCTTCGTCTTCTCGTCCTCCTCGTCGCTGATATTTTCTCCTCTCCTCTTCGCCTCTCTTTTGCTTTGCTCTGTTTTCTCTTTAAACCCCTTGAATGCAATACCCATCTTTTGTGGACGTAGTTTGCTTTCAACTGGAGTGACGATACCTGCGCCTTTGACACCGAGACCTGTGCCAGCTGTCCAACCCATCTTTTCAAGCATCCGGGAACCGAAGGAGTCTGCAATTTTTTGAAAAGTGTACCATCTCTAACACAGAGATTTGCAGGTTTTGGAGGGGGTGCAAATGCTTCGCGTTTGAATCGGTTGCTTGCAGTCGAAGCTCAACCGAAGACGGACGGCATACTATCTAGTATAGGTGAAGCCCGAGAAGAGGAAGGTTCAGAACCATTATACGGAACAGTGGGGCAGGGGTCGGTGGGTGAGATGTAGACGAGTCGTTCTCAGAGAGAAAGACAGTTCTTTCCTTGTTACCAATGCCTCCTTTGAAGCCGAAGCCGAAACCAGAGCTAGTATCACCACCTGCTGTAGCAGATTTGAAGCCTATACCTCCGACACGAGGTTTCGGTACTTCCTCTTCTCCATAATCATCCTCTTCGTCTGGAAGCGCGCGAGGAGATGGAGGCCCGGATGGTTCAGAGTGGTCTAAATATTCTCGGGCCTCTGTAACATCCTCACCATCATTCTCTTCGTTTGCACTTCTGTCTTCTGATGTTACATCCTCTTCTTCTAACTCGAGTTTCTTCTCGCTCGACACGAATGCAGGAGCCTTTGTCCAATACGTTCTAGCACGAGACGTAGAACCACGTTTAGAGCTATCCTCGTAGTTACTATTGTCTCCAAACACACCAGTCCTTGCAGTTCTTTCTCCTGCGTTTGCGTCTGTATGGATCCTGAAACAGCTCTCGTTCATCCTTCAAATCCGGGTCATTATCGAAATCGATATTGTCGTCATCAGAATGTCCAGCTGAGGAGTCTGTTTCACCATCGTCGAGAACGCGCTTTCGCCGAGCTATGATGATGATGGTGAGAGGAAAGTTATAGCGACATCCCTGTCGCGGAGTGACATCCTTGTTATGTAATGACATTGAGTTGTCTTGGAAACTCCATTTGCTGGAGCATTTGCTTCAGATATTTACATATAGAAAATGGGAATGTAGTTACAGTTTAAAAAGTCTTTCTGTCTTTTCCTCTTTTCCCCTGCACACAATTTATTTTGCTATGTCAATCCCCCACTCTGCGATAAAAATTCTACTTATCATGTTTAGGTGCTCCTTGAGCTTGAAATGTCAGGTAGTTCAGTTTTTTCACCATGTTTAACTTCTTAGGCTTATGCATCTCTCCTCTAACTCCTTCCCATTAGTGATGATATATCTTATCATGATTATTCTTCTAGAGGCTTCTTTAATCTTCTTTGTCATTCCTTCCTAAACTCCCTGTGATTTCTAACCTCCTAATCACCTGTTAATGGTTTAGTAAGCTCTGGTAACTATCTGATTTCCCTAAATCTCATCCTGAATATCTCTTTTTCTCAAAATATAGCTCAAGTTGATCTCAAGTTGATGCCATCAATGTTTATTTGCAAGCACAGTCTGACTATCTAAGATTGCCTTCTAAACACCAATAAGACTAGGGTGCAGACATAGTAAAGGTACTTCCAACCAATGGTGGATCTAGAACATAGTCATCTAATAACTCTCTTTATAACCTGATGCTAGTTCATCTTGCTTGCCTCCTGTCATGACTTGGCAAAATGGCTAAGTCATTATTTATATTTCTTTTCTTTTCTTTTCTCTTCTTTTCTCTTTTTATTTGGACTTACTACACAAGAAAGGAGTGCAGGAAAGTATCACATATCATTGTCACACTAGGATGTAATAATGTCACATCATATGATGGATTGCATGATGAGTGTGGGAAAACAGTGCACAGACCATGTAGTAGTTGTATAAGTGGTGTACAAGAAATAAATAAGAACTCTATCAAGTTCTCCTTGTTAACTCAAACTTGGAGTAGGTTTAAGTTATCATGGCTAGAGCCTTACAAAACTTGCCATTCTCTTCTCTTTCTGGTCTGTATTTATTCTAACTAGATACTGTGATAATATTATAATCTAGTATGTATGCTGCGTCGCATGTGGGAATGATGGCACTGACACATAGTTCAACTTTTCACACGCCCTCTCTTTTCACTCAAAAATTCAAATAAATTCAGAATAAATTCAAATAAATTAGGATAAATTGAAACAGGCAGTGAGTAAAGCGAGGTGACTGTGGCCTTACTGTTGTAGGAAGGGAGCAGAGCGACCTGACTTATAACAGTGCAAATTACCAATGAAGGAAGAGAGCATAGCGACCTGACGCACAATATTGCTCACTGTGTCACAGACTGTTGTTGGAAGGGAGCAAAGCGACCTGATCAATGACACTATCTGCAGTTGCACAGACTGTTGTTAGAAGGGAGCAAAGCGACCTAATAAACAACACTACTTACTATTACACAGAATGTTGTAGGAAGGGAGCATAGCGGACTGACTTCAGCACAAACTTACTTAGTAGAGGGTTCCAGAAGGGCCAAAGGCCCAGATGAAAACCTTGTCTAGTATGTATGCTGCATCGTATGTGGGAATGATGGCGCTGACACATAGTTCAACTTTTCACATGCCCTCTCTTTTCACTCAAAAATGCAAATAAATTTAGGGAAAATTCAAATAAATTGGGATAAATTGGAATAAATTGAAACAGGCAGTGAGCAAAGCGAGCTGACTGTGGCCTCACTGTTGTAGGAAGGGAGCAGAGCGACCTGACTTACAACAGTACAAACTATTAGTGTAGAAAGGGAGCAGAGTGACCTGACTTACAACAGTGCAAACTATTAGTGTAGAAAGGGAGCAGAGCGACCTGACTTACAACAGTGCAAACTATTAGTATAAAAAGGGAGTAGAGCGACCTGACTTACAACAGTGCAAACTATTAGTGTAGAAAGGGAGCAGAGCGACTTGATGTACAATAAATATTGCTCACTGTGTTGCAGACCGTCGTTGGAAGGGAGCAAAGCGACCTGATCAACAACACTATCTGCAGCTACACAGACCATTGTTAGAAGGGAGCAAAGTGACCTGATAAACAACACTACTTACTGTTACACAGATTGTTGTAGGAAGGGAGCATAGTGAACTGACTTCAGCACAATCTTAATAACACAGAATTAGTAGAGGGTTCTGGATGGGCTGGAGACCCAGATGAAAACCTCATCTACTATGTATGTGAGACCAAACATGGGAGTGATGGCGCTGACACATAGTTCAACTTTTCACATGCCCTCTTTTTTCACTCAAAAACTCTATAAAATTCAATAAAATTCAGAATAAATTCAAATAAATTACAATAAATTAGAATAAAATTGAAACAGGCAGTGAGCAAAGCAAGCTGACTGTGGCCTTACTGTTGTAGGAAGGGAGCAGAATGACCTGACTTACAATAGTACAAATTACCAGTGAAGAAAGGGAGCATAGCAACCTAACACATAATATTGCTCACTATGACACAGACTATTGTTAGAAGAGAGCAAAGTGACCTAATGGACAACACTATCTGTAGCTGCATAGACTGTTGTTAGAAGGGAGCAAAGTGACCTGATAGACAATACTATCTACTGCTACACAGACTATTGTAAGAAGAGAGCATAGTAGACTGACTTCAGCACAAACTTAATAACACAGAATTAGTAGAGAGTTCAAGAAGGGCCAGAGGCCTAGATAAAAACCTTGTCTAATATGTATGCTGCACCAAATGTGGGATGATGGTACTAATAAATCATGTACCTAAGTGTTCCCACACCCTCTCTTTCTACTCAAAAATACAAATAAATTCAGGAAAAATTCATATAAATTGGAACAGGTAGTAAGCAAAGTGAGCTGACTATAGTCTTACTGTTGTAGGAAGGGAGCATAGTGGACTGACTTCAACACAAACTTAATAACACAGAATTAGTAGAGGGTTCAAGAAGAGCTGGAGGTCCAGATAAAAACTGTCACAAACTTTATTTGGCCATATCTCTATCAATTCTTTGACGATTCTCACAGTCTCAAAGGCTACAGAAAGCCCTCAAAAAGACCTTTTGATTGATACCAGTCACGTCTTAAGGCAGTCAATATTGGTCGATATATTAAGCAGATCAACTGGTAACCACCATGTTACTGTTTATTAAATTGCTAATATCTCGGAAACTGCCATGATTGATGCTTTGGTTCTAGGCTCAGCAGAAGCCTTCTTCATAATGCTCAAAATGAGCCTAGAATGACCTCAAGGCGATTAATATTGGTGGAGATATGAAGACCTTAATATTTGCACATAGACTTCATTAATTACCTATAGATAGTTATCTGTCCTTTTCTTAGAACAAAGGACAGCCTCCATATGGTTAAGTTATCACTATTTTAAGTACAAAGGCACTACCATATGTAGAACAATAGATAGTAGCATGTAATGATTTGTCCTAGTGCACAGACTATTACAATCATGTATATAAAAACTCATAGTCTAAGGATTAGACCTCAGACTTAACAACATCTCTTGTCATTGTCTAAACTTTGCTTTTTTGAACTATTCAAGTATCAAATCACCAATCACAAATTAGTAAGTGACCTTTTGTGATAAAAACCTTGTCTACTATGTACATAAGACTAAACATGGGAGTGATGCCTGCTGACTCAGAACTGACCAAGCAGCTTTCTTCATATGCCCTCTCTTTTCACTCAAAAACTCTAGAAAATTCTAGAAAACTCAGAATAAATTCAAATAAATTGGGTAAAATTAGAATAAAATTGGAACAGGCAGTGAGCAAAACAAGCTGACTGTGGCCTTACTATTATAGGAAGGGAGCAGAGCAACCTGACACACAATATTGCTCACTGTGTTATAGACTGTTATTGAAAGGGAGCAAAGCAACCTGATCAACAATACTATCTGCAGCTATACAGACTGTTGTTGGAAGAAAGCAAAGCGATCTGATAAACAACACTACTTACTGTCATATAGACTATTATAGGAAGAGAGCATAGTGGACTGTATCACAAATGGTTACTTACTTGATTTGTGATTTGAGAAAAGAGTTCTTCAAGAGAGTTCAAGTAAGGTTTAGATAATAACAAGAGATGTTGTTAAGTCTGAGGTCTAATCCTCAGACTATGAGTCCTTATATACA
>Ga0157361_1000550_pt1 | contig 14460 bp, 12 predicted proteins | sample AttlaeALBM2_FD_111481 | JGI IMG/M metagenome (GOLD analysis project Ga0157361, IMG submission 111481) | Fungus gardens microbial communities from leaf cutter ant in Ribeirão Preto, State of São Paulo, Brazil - Atta laevigata ALBM2 | ecosystem: Host-associated > Fungi > Mycelium > Unclassified ...
CGATCTGGCGCTGGATAAAGGCGTTGGCGTATGCGGTAAAGAGGGCCAGAGCGTGCCGGTTGGTGTAGGCCAGCCAACCCTGAAGCTGGATAAAATTACCGTGGGCGGTACGGCGTAAGCTTACTCTCCGCATCATGTATAAAAGGCTGCCTTCATGGCGGCCTTTTTTGTGCGTGGCAAGCAGCTGCTGCTGTTGCCGGGCAGTCCTCGCGCCGCTAATGCGGTGCCTTCGGCGTTCACGTCGTGCCGACGGACCGACCGGGATCGGTCCTCCTGACCGGCCCGGTCTGCTACGCGCATCCATGCGCGTAGCTCCTGGCTCAACGTAAAAGCCTCAGCGCTGCGGATAGCCCTTAGCAACAGCAGCCGCTACATGCCCTGACGAGTACGGCGCAGTGTATGTACCGGGCACATTAGCTGCGGCGCTGGCGGCCCTGGGGATTGGGCAGGCAATCCGCAGCGCTGAACAGCGCGAGGAAGCCAGGAAGAGCCCGCATGGATGCGGGCGAAAGGCGGAGCCGTTACAGGGATGTAACGTCACCGCCGGTCCGTCAGGCTGACAAGTGATGTGAAGGCACCGCGTGAGCGGCGCGAGGACCAGCCCGCCCAATCCCCAGGGCTGACAGCGTGGTGCACCAGTCTTAGCTTTTCCGATGCTGCTGATACTGCCGTGCCACCTGTTTAAAGTACTCGGTAAGATAGTCGATACACACCTGCACCTTAAGCGGCAGCTTATCCTTCTCGGTATATACCGCATACACCGGACGGGGTTCGGAGTGGTACTGTGGAAACAGAATATCGATCTCTCCGGCATTGATCTCATCAATCACCCACATCAGTGGTACATAGGCAATACCGCAACCGGCTTTCAGCCAGCGAATCAGGGTCTGCGAATCATTGGTGACGAAACGCCCCTGCGGCGTCAGGCGCGTCACCAGACCTTCCGGAGCGACCAGCTCAAACGTGTTATCCGGCCGTACGCTGTACTCCAGCCAGGAGAAGTTATCGATCTCGCCCGGCTTCTCCGGTGTGCCATGCTGGGCGAGATAACTCTTCGCGGCGCACACCACCATGGGCATTGCGCCCAGCCGACGCGAAAACAGATTCGAATCCTGCAGCTCGCCCACGCGTACTACCACATCCAGCCCGTTGGCAATCAGATCCGGTGCCGGAATCCCCGTCATCAGATTGACGCTCAGGCCGGGATACTCCCGCAGCATCTCACTGGTCATCGCCGAAAGAACGTTTTGCGCCATGGTCGATGAGCAGCCGATGCGTAAAATGCCGATCGGCGTATTGTTAAACGCATAAAGCTGTTCGTGCACCTGGCTCGCTTCCGCCAGCATCCGGCGGCAGCCCTGATAATAAATCTTGCCGGCTTCGGTCAGACCAAGGCTGCGCGTACTGCGATTCAGCAACTTGACCTGCAGCTCATCTTCCAGTCTGGCCACGATCTGACTGATAGACGAAACGCTCAGATGAAGCTGACGCGCCGCCGCGGTAAATGAACCTAATTCAACCACTTTGGCGAAAATGGACATGCCTTTCAGTCGTTCCATTGTTTACTCTGACTAAAAAGTGATTTAGCTCACAATATGTAGAAAACGTATAGTCAAGCGCGTTACTATACGCACGCTGGGTCTGTTCACCGCACCTTAACACGGCCGTGTTTTACCCGATGATACGCTATGATTAGCTCAACACGGCCTGAATGTTGCCATCAGTCTCTCTACCATCTCCTGTTCATCAAACCTCACGCCGCAAGGGGTGCGGGCTGGGAAAGGTATCGGTGCAATCCGGCAAGGTCGAACTAAGGAACCGAAATGAGTGTACTTCCGGTATTTGTCGTATTCGGGCTGTCTTTTCCGCCCATCTTCATTGAACTACTGGTTTCGCTGGCGCTGTTCTGGCTGGTGAAACGCGTGCTGACCCCCAGCGGAATTTACGATCTGGTGTGGCATCCGGCACTTTTTAACACAGCGCTGTATTGCTGTGTGTTTTACCTTGTATCCCGTTTATTCGTCTGAGGTTTTTTAAGTGAAAGCGCTAATAAGAAAAATCGCGCGCTACGCGATTACGCTCCTGCTGGTCATCATCGCTATCGTGATCATCTTCCGCGCCTGGGTGTTCTATACCGAATCACCGTGGACGCGTGACGCCAAATTCTCCGCCGATGTGGTGGCGATCTCGCCGGACGTGACCGGCCTGATCACCGACGTGCCGGTGCATGATAACCAGCTGGTCAAAAAGGGTGACACGCTGTTTATCGTTGATCGTCCGCGTTATCAGAAAGCGCTGGATCAAGCCCAGGCGGATGTCGAATATTACCAGGCGCTGGTAAACGAAAAACGTCGTGAAGCGGCGCGTCGTAACCAGCTTGGTACCAGCGCAATGTCGCGCGAGGCGATCGAACAATCAAATAGCGATCTGCAAACCAGCGAACATCAGCTGGCAAAATCGATCGCCACGCGCGATCTGGCTGTGATTGATCTCGATCGCACCACGATCAAAGCCCCGTCCGACGGCTGGGTCACTAACCTCAATGTCTACCAGGGCGAGTTTATTACGCGCGGTTCCGTTGCCGTGGCGCTGGTACAGCAGCACTCGTTCTACGTGCTGGCTTATATGGAAGAGACCAAGCTGGATGGCGTGCGTCCGGGCTTCCGCGCAGAGGTTACGCCGCTGGGCAGCAATACCGTGCTGCGTGGCACCGTAGACAGCGTGGCGGCGGGCGTGACGAACAGCAGCAGTAGCGTGGACAGCAAAGGTATGGCGACAATCGACTCCAACCTGGAGTGGGTGCGTCTGGCCCAGCGCGTGCCGGTGCGTATTCGCCTCGACGACCAGCCCGGCAACCGCTTCCCGGCAGGCACAACGGCAACCGTGGTGATAACCGGTGAGCAGGATCGTCAAACCAAAGTGTCGCCACTGGCGCAGTTCTTTAACCGCCTGCGCGAGTTTGGTTAAGCGAGGCCGTTATGATTGAGTTTTTGCGTTTCCCGGTAAAGCTGACATTTGCGCTGGTTGCCGCGCTGATGATTGGTTTTCACTTCAATCTGGAAACGCCGCGCTGGGCGGTAATGACGGCCGGTAACGTGGCCGGAGGCACCGCCTTTGCCGCCGGGGGCGATCCCTACTCTGGCGCACTGCGCTATCGCGGTATTCTGCGCATCATCGGCACCTTTATCGGCTGTATCGCCGCGCTTACCATCATGATTGCCACCGTGCGTGCACCGGTGGTCATGCTGCTGCTGTGCTGTATGTGGGCGGGCATGTGCGTCTGGCTCTCCTCACTGATTAAAGTCGAAAACTCCTATGCGCTTGGTCTCGCCGGTTATACCGCGCTGATTATCGTCGTCACGGCAGACGCCAGCGGAGGATTAACCCTGGCGCCGCAGTTTGCGGTGGAGCGCTGTAGCGAAATTGTGCTGGGCATCCTGTGTGCCATCCTCGCGGATATGCTGTTTTCACCGCGCTCGATCAAAAAAGTGATTGATGCCGAAGTGGATGCACTGTTGGTGGCACACTACAAACTGCTGCAGCTGTGCGTGGCGCACGAAGATAAAGAGGAAGTGGATAAAGCCTGGAGCGCGCTGGTGCGGCGTACCACGGCGCTCAACGGCATGCGCAGTCAGCTAATGATGGAGTCTTCCCGCTGGCAGAACACCAGCCGGCGCCTGCAGATGCTGAACACGCTCTCGCTGACGCTGATTACACAGGCGGCAGAGACCTTCCTGATTCAAAACTCGCGCGCGGACTATATCCCTCCGCAGTATCGCCTGCTGCTGGAGAAAGAGGTCAGCAGCGTACATGACGTTCATAAACGCATGAAGGTGATGCGCCGCGTCATTGGCGTCAGCAGCAAAACGGTGCCGATGACGGTTGCCAGCTGGGTGGGCGCCGCCACGGAGTATCTGCTGCTGATCAATGGCGTGAAGAGCAATAGCCGCATTACCGCACTGGAAGAGCGTATTCTGCAGCGTGAAGTGGTGATTCAGGCGCGTCCGGCGGAAACGCATCATGCGATGATTAACGGTATCCGAACCTTTGTTGCCACCGCGCTCGGTTCGCTGTTCTGGCTCTATACCGGCTGGACCTCGGGCAGCGGCTGCATGGTTATGCTGGCGGTGATCACTGCCCTGGCGATGCGTATGCCAAACCCGCTGATGATGGCGAAAGACTTCTTCTACGGCATGGCCTTTGCGGTGCCGCTTGGCATGCTCTACTTCATCTACATTCTGCCCGCGACTCAGCAGAGTGCGTTGTTATTATGCATCGCGATCGGCCTGCTCGGGTTCATTGGCGGCATCTTCGTACAGCGGCGCCAGATTGGTACGCTCGGTGCGCTGATCGGTACCATCAATGTGCTGGTGCTGGATAACCCGATGAAATTTGAGTTCAACGTATTCCTGGATAACGCCCTCGGCCAGTGGATTGGCAGCTTTGTGGCGATGATGGTCATTCTGCTGATTCGCGATAAATCCAAGGCGCGCACCGGGCGCAAACTGTTGAATCGCTTCATGTATGCGGCCGTGGCGGCACTGACCACCAATCAGGCTCGCCGCCGGGAAAACCATCTGCCGGCGCTGTATCAACAGCTGTTCCTGCTGCTCAATCTCTTCCCGGGCGATATTGATAAGTACCGTATCGCGCTAACGCTGATTATTGGCCACCAGCGGCTGCGCAATGCTGAAGTACCGGTTAATGCCGATCTGTCCGCTTATCACCGCCAATTGCGTTATACCGCTGACCGGGTTATCTCTGCCGGCAGCGATGATAAACGGCGCTACTACTTTGAGCAGCTGCTGCGTGAGCTGGATGTCTACCAGGATAAACTACAGCAGTATGCGGCACCTGCCAGCGTGACTGAGCCGGTGAAACGGCTCTCAATGATGCTGGATAAGTACCAGAACACGCTCATCCAAATCTGAAACTGGCCGCTGCCAGGCGCAGCGGCCTTGTTGATGCCACGCTGACACAAATTGCGCTAACTTTGCCATCTATACTTTCCTGACAGGATGTTCACTGACAGGAGAATAATGATGTCCACCTCTCTGCAACAACACGAACTGTTTAAAACCGGTTATTTCGCCGCGGGCCAGTGGCATAACGCTGGCGCAACCTTTGATGTCACCAATCCCGCTACCGGTGAGGTGCTGGCGCAGGTAGCGAAAGCCGGTAAGCAAGAGACTGAACAGGCCATTGCCGCTGCGCAACGCGCTTTCCCCGCCTGGCGTGACCAGACCGCCAAACAGCGCGCTGAAATCTTACAGCGCTGGTATCAGCTCATTATCGAAAACAAACGCTGGCTCGGCGAGCTGATGACGGCTGAGCAGGGCAAACCGCTGAAGGAGGCGGAGGGAGAGGTCGAATACGCTGCCAGCTTTATTCAGTGGTTTGCCGAGCAGGCAAAACGTGCCAACGGTGAAATCATTCCGCCAGCGAAACCGGGGTCACGCATTCTGGCAACGCGCGAGCCGGTTGGCGTGGTTGCAGCGATAACGCCGTGGAACTTCCCGATGGCGATGCTAACGCGCAAGCTCGGGCCGGCGCTGGCGGCAGGCTGTACCGGTATCATCAAACCGGCGAATAATACGCCGCTGAGTGCTTTCGCGCTGGTGGCGCTGGCCCAGAAAGCGGGCGTGCCAGACGGCGTGCTCAATGCGGTAGCGGGTGATACGCACGCCATTAGCGATGCCATCATGGCCTCCAGCGCGGTCCGCAAAATCTCCTTCACCGGCTCAACCGCAGTCGGTAAAACGCTAATGCGCAACGCCGCCGAAACCATGAAAAAAGTCTCTATGGAGCTGGGCGGCAACGCACCTTACATCGTGTTTGAGGATGCCGATATTGATGCTGCCGTCCAGGGTGCGATTGCGAACAAATTCCGCAACGCCGGTCAGGTGTGCGTGAGCGTAAACCGTTTCTATATACATACTGCCATCTACGATCGCTTCGTTAATCAGCTGGCCGAAGCCGTGGGGAAACTGAAAGTCGGCAATGGCATGGAAGAGGGGGTGGTAGTCGGTCCGCTGATCGCCACCTCTGCGCTGGAGAAGGTGGAGGAGCACGTTAAGGACGCCATCAGTAAAGGCGGCAGGCTGCTGACCGGTGGTGAGCGCCACGCACTCGGCGGCAACTTCTGGCAGCCAACGGTAATTGCCGATGCCCATGAAGGCATGCAGCTGGCGCAGGAGGAGACGTTTGGACCCGTTGCCGCCTGTTTCCGTTTTGATGACGAAGCGGATGTCATTGCGCGGGCGAACAACACCGAATATGGTCTGGCCGCCTACTTCTATACACAGAATCTGCAGCGCGTATTCCGCGTATCAGCGGCGCTGGAAGCCGGAATGATCGGTATCAATGAGTGCGCGGTCTCCACGGAGCTGGCACCGTTTGGCGGCGTGAAAGAGTCAGGACTGGGGCGTGAAGGTTCGGTACTCGGCATGGAAGAGTATCTGGAAGTGAAAGCGCTGCACCTTGGCGGGCTGGCATAAGTAAGAGGGCGTTACCATGAGACGCGAGCGTTTCGACTTCGATGAAATTGTCGATCAGGCGCATTTCTACCGGCAGTTTAGCGATCGTTTTGCCCTAGCCGATCTGGCCATTAACGATCTTGACGATCTCTGGGAGGTGATTATTGGTGAGCAACTGCCGTTGCCGCTGGATATTGAGTTCGTCAACCTGGGAAGAGGGCAGAAACGCCGCTATGGTGCGCTGATTTTACTGTTTGATGAAGCTGAAGAGGAGCTGTAGGGCCAGCTCCGCTTTAATATTCAGTAACAGAACCAAAAAGGGCCCCGCACGGCGGGGCCAAAGGGTTCGTCAGTATTGACGAGGAATTATTTGTACAGCTCTGCGGTTACGTGGTAGCTGTCACCGGTGCGCGCTTCAATCACTTTGTACGCGTTGGCACCTTGCTCATCCGCTTTCTGCGACAGCTGCGCACGGTAATCCATAGGCGAACCGCCGGTACCGCTAATGGTGATGGTTTGGCCAGTAGGTTGCAGATTCTGCGCTGCTTCATCGGTCACCAGCTGCGCGGCAGACGCGCCAAATGCGATCAGAGAAAGCAGGCCAGCAGTTGCAATGGTTGTTTTGATTTTCATTGTTCGTCTCCTCATTTCAATCAACAACCTGCGGCACAAAGAGGGTAAGCGGGTCGTCGATCTCTACCGGCTACAGCACGTCTGCCGGATATACAGTTTGGGTTATTTGTAGAGTTCAGCCGTCACGTGGAACGTGTTGTCCTGATTGTTCTCAATGATGCGGTAGTGGCTGGCACCCTGAGCATCCGCTTTCTGTGACAGTACCTGACGGATGTTGGTCTGATCGCCATCCACGCCGCTTACGCTAATGGTCTGGTTCAGCGGCTGCAGATTTTCGGCCTGGGTATTGGTCACCAGGGTAGCGGCGCTGGCACCGAACGACAGCACGGAAGCCAGGCTCAATACAGCAACAGATAATGTAGTTTTCATGATTTACTCTCCTGAAATTTTACCGGGCAACCTGAGGGGCAAACGCCTCTCAAAAGGGCTGCCGTTCACACTGCGCTTAATTTGAACCTTATTTATAAAGTTCAGCGGTCGCGTGATAGCTGTTGTCGTTGTAGGCCTCAATTACGCGGTAGGCTTTAGCACCTTGCGCATCAGCTTTCGCGTTCAGCTGCTGATGGATATCCATCGGCGTACCGCCAATGCCGCTAACGCTGATGGTACCGACGGACTGCAGATTCGCCGCCTGTTCGGCATTAATAGAATCTGCTGCGAATGCACCAAATGACAGAACAGATAGAACACTCAAAGTTGCGATAGTAGTTTTAATGCTCATGGTATTTTTCCTCGTCTGCTGTTTTTCTCTTTATGGTTAGTGTGATTTGCATCACGAAAAGAAGTATAGATCTAATCACACATGAAATTAATATTCGGCTAATAATGTTTGGTTGTTATTCTTTATCCTTATGGCACTTTTTTAGAACCTGAAGTTATTAAAAACGACTAAACCTTAACCAAAAGCGGCTATTTATTTGTAAAAACAATGATCTGCATCAAATTATCTTTTTGTGCGAAAGATCATGGGCGATCGCGCTGGCTGGTGCGTAATACCCAGGGAAAAAGGCTGAGCACAATATGTAAAGCAGCGTAAAATAGCGCATAAGGTTAAAGAGGCTAAAAGGTCGTACCAATAGGGATGGGCGCTGATAACAACAGGCTATATACAAAAGCATGTGATTAAACAAAGAGTTAATACGTGTAAATCGGGGAAATACGTATAGAGGAAGGGCAACCGGCAGCCAGGCTGCCGGCAGTAAGCAGGGTTTTATAGCTCTTGTTCGAATAAAACCAGCACGGCGTCATACAGCTGCTTCACGGTGAACATCCGCGCCGGCGTAATGAAGATGGTGTCATCACCCGCGATAGTGCCGAGAATACCCTCCGCTTTGCCGAGAGAGTCCAGCAGACGGGCGATCAACTGCGCGGCACCCGGGCTGGTATGGATTACCACCAGCGCGTCATTGTAATCAATATCCAGCACCAGATTTTTCAGCGGGCTGGTGGTCGTCGGCACGCCCAGCTCGGCGGGCAGGCAGTAGACCATCTCCATTTTCGCATTGCGGGTACGTACTGCGCCAAACTTGGTCAGCATACGAGAAACCTTCGACTGGTTGATGTTCTCGAAGCCGTCTTCCTGTAGCGCCTGCACAATTTCGCCCTGGGAGCTGAATTTTTCTTCTTTCAATAAGGCTTTAAACGCCTTGATCAGGTCGTCTTGTTTTGATGGGTTTCGCATAAGCTACCAATAAAAGAGGGTTGCAGCAGGCAACAGGCCCACAACAGATAAATTATTATGCATTTAGATGAATTTTTATGTAATGACTCTGATGAGCGATTCGCGGCATCGTGCTGCGGGGCGGGCATAATAACAGAATTTTATCTTGCACCAAAATCGCGCGCTGGCGCGCAGAGCGAAGGTTGCAAAGTTGTTATATTATTGATGTGGTAACAACAAAATCGATGATCATTGCCGTCCATAGTCTTCTGGCTGCGACTGGATCATTCAGGCGACTTCTGAAGGAGAGATGTCTCGGGAGCCGATTGCGGCGTAATGTTATTGCGCGACAGCTGTGTCGCTATCGCCTGTGAAGTTGATTAAACTCGTAACCTGATGGATTTTCGGCATATCTCTGCCCCACCTTAATAAGGAGTTCAGGATGAAAGTTGCCGTTCTCGGTGCAGCTGGTGGTATTGGCCAGGCACTCGCTCTGCTGCTTAAAACGCAATTACCCGCAGGTTCAGACCTCTCACTTTACGATATCGCCCCGGTAACGCCGGGCGTGGCTGTCGATCTCAGCCATATCCCCACTGCCGTAAACGTTGAAGGCTTCAGTGGTGAAGATGCCACACCTGCGCTGCAGGGTGCCGATATTGTGCTGATCTCAGCCGGCGTAGCCCGTAAACCGGGTATGGACCGTGCCGATCTGTTCAACGTCAACGCCGGTATCGTACGTAACCTGATTGAGCAGGTTGCCACGACCGCGCCTGAGGCGCTGATTGGCATTATTACTAACCCGGTAAACACCACCGTGGCGATTGCAGCTGAAGTGCTGAAAAAAGCGGGCGTGTATAATAAAGACCGCCTGTTTGGCGTCTCGACGCTCGACGTGATTCGCGCCAACACCTTTGTGGCAGCGCTGAAGGGGAAACAGCCGACTGAGATTGAAGTCCCGGTTGTGGGTGGACACTCCGGCGTGACGATTCTGCCGCTGCTGTCACAGGTAGAAGGTGTTCAGTTCAGCGATCAGGAAGTGGCCGATCTCACCCGGCGTATCCAGAATGCCGGCACCGAAGTGGTTGAGGCTAAAGCGGGTGGCGGATCGGCTACCCTCTCGATGGGCCAGGCCGCGGCGCGCTTTGGTTTATCCCTGGTGCGTGCCCTGCAAGGTGAAGCCAATGTGGTGGAGTGTGCTTACGTTGAAGGCGAGGGTGAATATGCGCGCTTCTTCTCGCAGCCGCTGCTGCTGGGCAAATCAGGTATTGCCGAGCGTCGTCCACTGGGGCCCCTGAGTGATTTCGAGCAGCAGGCCCTGAATGGCATGCTGGAGACGCTGAAAAAAGATATTGAGCAGGGCGAAGCGTTTGTGAAATAACCGTTCGCAGAGACCAAAACGCCCGGCTTTGTGCCGGGCGTTTTCGTTTTACAGACCGCCAGATTTAAACGTCTGACTCGATGAAGTGCTATTGCCGGCCGGCGTTTTGCGCCCCAGCGTCTCCATCCGTACCTGGAACGGCGGGAACGGCATCTCAATCCCGTGCTCTTCAAAGCCGCGCAGAATCAGCTGATGCAGCTCATGGCGCAGCGGCATACGGTGCCCCATCTCTGCGGCGTGCACGCGCAGTTCGAACAGCTGAATACCCTGCTGCAGATCCACCAGAAACGCCTCGGGCTGCGGCGTATCCAGCACGTAGGTGCAGCGCTCTGCGGCCTGTTTCAGCACGGTTGTTACCTCTTCGCTGCTCACCTGTGCCGGCGCCGGGATGGTCAGCACAACACGCGTCACGGAATCCGACAGCGACCAGTTAACAAACTGCTCGGTAATAAAGGCCTTGTTGGGCACGATAATCTCTTTGCGATCCCAGTCGGTAATGGTGGTCGCGCGCGTATTGATGCGGGTAATGCTGCCGGTCAAATCGCGAATCGTGACGGTATCGCCGATACGAATCGGCTTTTCAAACAGAATAATCAGGCCGGAGATGAAGTTGGCAAAAATCTCCTGCATACCAAAGCCCAGCCCCAGACCTAATGCTGCTACCAGCCACTGCAGCTTCGACCACTCAACGCCAATGATGGAAAAACCAATTAGCCCGCCAATCAGCATCAGCGCATATTTGGTCAGGGTGGTAATGGCGTAACCGGTGCCGGGTGACAGACTGAGATGCTGCAGCAGCGCCAGCTCCAGCACGGCCGGCATGTTACGTACCAGCTGTGTGGTGATGATAAACACCAGAATGGCGATCAGTACCGCGCCCAGCGTAATCGCCTGCACGCTCTCAACGCCCTGCACCGTGGTGCTGGCATCCCAGAGCGGGATGTTATCCAGGAAGCTGAACGCCGAATGAATTTCCGACCACAGCACAATCACCGAGACCAGCGCGATCAGCGTCAGAATCGACCGCACCAGCCGCAGCGACTGGGCGCTGATCTCATCGAGATCGATAACCGGCTCCTCGATCTCCACCGTATCGGTGTTGGCTGCCGTCTGCTGCTCTTTCTCCTCTTCACTGCGCGCGCGGTTGGCCAGCATATCGGCACGGCGCTGACGGGCGCGATCAAAGGCAATGCGGCGGCGCTGAATCAGCATCCAGCGGCGGATGATGTGATACACCACCAGCAGGAAGAACCAGATGCCTACGGAGGTCTCCAGGCGCGCCAGCAGCGCCTGCGCCGTCGCCAGATAACCGATGCACGAGGCCAGTGCCGCCGCCAGCGGGATGGCGATCATCAGATTCCACAAAATCCGGTTAACAAAGTTCTCGCCGTTGCCCTCTTTATCGAGATAGAGCGGAATGCCGGCGCGCTTCAGGCTTACGGTAACAATACTGAGTGCACCGCAGATCAGAATGAAGCACAGGCGACCGAGCGTGCCGGAGAACTGCGGATCGTCGAGGTTAGCGAAAGCGATCAGCAGCATGATCAGCGGCACAATCAGGCCGACCGTCAGCGAGTAGTAGCGCATGGCGCGCGTGACCCGGGTTTGCGGCCAGCGGAAGTGCACCACAAACAGGCCATCGTGACGGGCAAAAGCGGCGCTGATCATAAATGCCCACAGCAGCGGCAGCGTGGCGGTAATACCATCACCAATCGCCACCGCAAACGGATAGGGCCAGGCGTGCTGCAGGCCGAAGCCCAGCGCGGCCCAGAGCACCGGCAACGGTACGGCAACCAGAATGGACCAGAACACCGTGCGCAGCGTCAGGCTAAAGCGGTCCTGCGTCACTTTGCCCACGCGGCTTGCTGAACGGGCCATAAAGGCGTTGTAGTGCCGGCGTGAGCTGATGCTAAAGCCCACCAGCAATATGGCCCCGATAATTGGCAGCACCGTCTCTTTATTGGTAAACATCATCGCCAGCGCTTTACCCATCTGGCCGAGCGTATCCAGTGAGAGCAAACGTGACAGATCGCGGCCAACCTCCAGCGGGTACTTGAGGCCCATCGGGCTGACGTCTGCGGTCCAGAACAGATAGCGATGCGTCGCCTCTTTCACTTCCACCAGCGCATCCTGCAACTGAGTGTTGGAGACTTTGAGCTTGGTGATCTCCAGAATCAGCGTGTCGCAGCCGGAGATGAGCGAGTTCAGCAGCTCGCGCTGGGTCCTGAGCTGCGCTTCAAGAATGCGCGTCTGCTCGCTGGTAAACGGCGTGCCGTCAGGCTGCTTCTCATGGCGCAGCGCCTGTTGGCGCTCCAGCAGATCTTCATAGTGCAGACGCTGCACGCGCAGCTGGCCCATTTCGCTGTCGATCTGCTGCGATTTAGGCATCTCCGGCAGGCGAGCCACCTGCGCACGCAGGGCTTCACCGAGCAGGTTCGATACGCCCAGCCATTGTGACTGTTCGCGCAGCGTGCTTAGCGCCTGACGCACCTGCAACGTTTGATTGGTGGCGAGCCGCTGCTGCGACGCCACCAGATCCATACGCTGTGCCTGTTGGTTGAGATCGGTGGAGAGTTCGCGGTTTACCCGGAACTGATCGCTGATGGCAGCGGGCAGATCACCGCTATTTTCCGCCAGCTGCTCTGTGCGCTCCAGCGCCAGTTCGGCTTCGCGCTGACGCTGATTATTGAGCTGATTGCGCAGCGCCTGCAGATAGTTATCCAGCTGCGTGGCTTTGCGCTGATGCACATCAGCCCGCATACGAGCCAGCTCCTGACGATTATTTGCCGAGAGCTGCGCCAGCTCCAGCTCATCGACGCGTGCTTTATTGGCGGCGGTCTCAGCCTGACGGGCGTAAATCTGCGCCTGCGCGACAGGTGACGCAGCGGCGGAGGCGCCCTGCGCGCGGCGATCGCTCTCCGCCATTGCCCGCCGGGCATCGGTTTGCTGCTGCGGCAGCTGCGACAGCGAATCGCTGATCTCGCGTGCGCGATCCTGCTCCTGCTGCGCCTGGCGCCCCTCCTCCAGCAATTGGCTGCTGACCTGCAGAATCTCCTGATCCAGCTCGGCATTGCTCATGTTGCTGCGTACCGGTTTACTGGTCTCCGTCAGTGTAGCAATCTGCTGCCGTAGCTCACGCGCCAGCCGCGGGAAGTCATCAATAACCTGCTGATACTGCTTCGCGCGTTCCAGCGACTCATCCCGCTCAGAGAGGAAGTTGATGGCGGCTTCCAGCGCCTGTACCTGTTCGGTCTGCGCTGGCGTGCTTTTGGCGGATTTGGCCGCATCCAGATCTTGTTTGAGCTGACTGGCTTGCGGAACGGAGGCGGCAAAAGCCGGGCTGCTGAGCACCAGGCTCAGCAGCAGGAGAAGAGAGGGGCGCACGGCGGTGTTTTCCGGTTAGTCGGCGAGCGGGGCGCTTTCGCCAGGCTGTGGCAGGGCGATAGCCAGCGGCTGACCAAGGCGGGTTTTGCTTTCGGCTTCCAGGCTCTCGGCCAGCTTTACGCGGCCAGGCGCAAACAGGTTGATCACGGTCGATCCCAGCTTAAAGCGGCCCATCTCCTGGCCCTTCAGCAGCACAACGGCGCCGTCATGCTCTGCTGACGGATAGCGCCAGCGTTTGATCACGCCTTCACGCGGTGGCGTGATGGTGCCGGCCCATACGGTTTCAATGCTGCCCACGATGGTCGCGCCAACGAGGATCTGTACCATAGGACCGTGATCGGTATCGAACACGCAGATCACGCGTTCGTTACGGGCAAACAGATTAGGAATGTTGCGCGCGGTCAGCGGATTTACCGAGTAGAGATCGCCCGGCACATAGGTCATTTCACGTAGGATGCCGTTGCACGGCATGTGCACGCGGTGATAATCGCGCGGCGCAAGATAAGTGGTGACAAACTCGCCATCAACAAACTTTTCCGCCAGGTCGTCGTTACCTGCCAGCAGTGCCTGCAGCGTGTAGTGGTGGCCTTTAGCCTGAAAGATCTGATCGCCTTCAATGTGTCCCAGCTGGCTGATTGCGCCATCGGCAGGCAGCGCCAGCAGAGAGGCATCCGGATCGACCGGACGCGCACCCTCTTTTAAAGGACGCACAAAAAAGTCGTTGAACGTACGGTAGCTGCCCGTATGCGGCTTGCTGGCTTCCGCCATATCGACTTTGTAGTACCAGACAAACACGTCGATGACCGCTTTGGTCAGCCAGCCAGCGCGACGGCTGGCACCCCAACCGGCAAGTTCGGTTAGCGCCTTTTTAGGCAGAATATGATTCAGGCCGAGTTTAAAACGATCAAACACCGTTGCCTCCTGGCTTA
>Ga0157361_1000553_pt1 | contig 14314 bp, 16 predicted proteins | sample AttlaeALBM2_FD_111481 | JGI IMG/M metagenome (GOLD analysis project Ga0157361, IMG submission 111481) | Fungus gardens microbial communities from leaf cutter ant in Ribeirão Preto, State of São Paulo, Brazil - Atta laevigata ALBM2 | ecosystem: Host-associated > Fungi > Mycelium > Unclassified ...
GTTTTCGTTCCACTGAGCGTCAGCTTCTACTCAGCGAGTGACGACATCCACAGGACTTATCAACACGGAGAGGATCGATGAAAAAGCAGGCTAAGGTGATTATTTTGGTGGCAGTTATCGCGATTGCTATTGTGATTTTTTGGCCGTCTGCACCCAAACATAATTGTCTTCAGAGCACGGATGCAAAAGTTCAGGAAGAAGTGAAGAACGCTTTTGTCAGCATGCTTCCACGCTGGCCTTCAGCACAAGAGCAGATAGGAACGTCAGCCCCTTCATTCTCATGGGGTAAAATCCCGCGTGGCGCCAACCCAGGCAAAGACGACACGTTGATGGTTCCCTTTACCGCCAGCGGACCTGAAAAATCTCATGGTTATACCGGTATCTACGTCTGTGATACGGGACATATCGAGTTTTCTGTGGACTAGGGCCGATCGCTCGGCCCCACATGATTATCGTTGGCCTGAGCCCGAAATGGCAATCTGGCCAGGCAACGCAATGTTATACGCGGTCCCGCTGAACATGCTGCCCAGGTAGGTCATCGACTCAGCAATAGGGCCGCGGAAATTACCGAGGTTAAAGTCAAACGTGTCGTTATAAGCGCGGATCACACCATTATAACTCCACGCGCCGCCATTCTGGATGGACAGAGTCCCTTCCGTGCGCAGTTTGATATGACCCAGGTATGAGCCCGGAATAATCCCGTCAACGAAGGTGTCGCGGATAAAATCGGCGGCAAACGGAATATTACCGACTACACCGGAATTAACCATGGCCATCAACGGTTCAATCTGCGTTGGGGCAACCTTTAACCCCACATCCGGCAGATTTACGTAACGTTCCTGCCCCTCCCCCCACAGATAGTGACCAAAAGCGGCCGCCGGCGTGACGACATTACCGCTCATTTGATAGAGGCTCATCGAGTGGTAATCGTACTTCGACGGATGCGGATTGATGCTGTGATAGGCGTCATAAACCGTCAGGCGACGATTATGTACCAGGTTGGTATCCGCGTTCACGAAGCAACGAATATTGTTCGCAACCACCTGAATGGTTAGTGGATCGTTCGCTCCATGGTCTTTGACATATTTGGCCAGCCAGGCCATTGCGCTTTGACACAATCGTGGTGACTGGTAATAAGGCAAGGTGACCTGCAAATGAAGCTGACCTGAACTGATACCGGTGTTTGGCATCGATGGATCAGACAGACCACCGCCATAACCTGCAGGTTCAAAACCGGTGGGTGTACCGACAACTGTCATGGTATCTGACATAAATATCTCCTGTTAATTCAAATAGTTTAAAGCAAGAACTCCACGCGAGAATGCGTGAATTTGCTTGACTACAGATTAATGGGAGCTATTCATGCCGCAAACCGCTCAGCGTTGTATCAACGTGCAAACAACACGGAATGGGGTCAGTTTGGAGATCGGAAAATTTTGTACGTTAAGAGCATTATTTAACCAGTTGAGATGCGTGACGGATTGATTTTGCGTCAGCGGCTATCGCTTTTAAGTTATCGCTCCAAACCCGGAGTCTTTCCGGGTTTGCCAGAAATCGGATCTGAAGAGAAAAACACAGAAAGTGACATAGGTAAAACATATGTATATGTAACACACCTGCATATGTGTAACATATACATATGTGACACATTGTCATATACTGAGCCTATGCAGATGGGCCATGAGGCCATAAACCAGGAGGACATCATGCGAACCGTATCGATTTTTAAAAACGGCAATAACCGCGCCATCCGCCTGCCCCGCGATCTGGATTTTGAGGGGGTGAGCGAGCTTGAGATCGCCCGCGAAGGGGACAGCATCATCCTGCGCCCCGTCCGGCCGACCTGGGGTTCGTTCGCGCAGCTGGATAAGGCCGACCCGGACTTTATGGCGGAGCGGGCGGACGTGGTCAGCGACGAAGGACGATTTGACCTGTGAACAAGACCTATATGCTCGACACCAACATTTGCTCGTTCATTATGCGCGAGCAGCCGGAAGCCGTGATCAAACGCCTGGAGCAGGCGGTGCTGCGTAACCACCGCATCGTGGTCTCAGCCATCACCTACGCTGAAATGCGCTTCGGCGCGATCGGCAAGAAAGCGTCGCCGCGCCACGCGCAGCTGGTCGACGCCTTCTGCGCCCGTCTCGATGCTATCCTGCCCTGGGACCGGGCGGCGGTGGACGCCACTGCCGAGATCAAGGCCGCCCTGGCCGCAGCCGGGACGCCGATCGGCCCGAACGACACCGCGATCGCCGGCCATGCCATTGCCGCCGGCGCCGTGCTGGTGACAAATAATACACGGGAGTTTGCGCGGGTACCGGGTCTCATACTGGAAGACTGGGTGAAGTAAGCGGATGGTTTCGAGGACCACTATGCATAACGCCCAGTCGGTTATTTCAGCGTGCCGGGTAGTTAGTTTTTAAGGGTGTAAAGCCGGTCAAATTCGGCATAAAGCTCCCCCGCTTCGGCGGCATGCCGAAGTTTTGCCTCCAGAAGGTCGGGCAGGGCGATCCCGTGACTGATTGAATGAATGATAAAGCTCATAAGCCTGATGCACCGCCGGACACCTTCGCTAAGTTCGTGGCCGATCTGCTAAAGCTGCTTTGATGCTTACCAGTGACGCCGGCGCAACCACGTATATCGATATAGGTCATTTTTAATCCATGTGGCCTATGCAATAAGCTTGACGCCTTAACGTTTGGCGGGGTAGATTATATAGGGTCATATATGACAACATCAGGGAATCAAACTTACAGTTATGAGCTTTTCATAGTCTGACAAAAATAATGAAAAAATATTATTTATTGGTACTAATCCTACTCTCTATCCTTTCAGCACTTTTCATGTACTTGCATTCTAAGCTGACCTTCTGCGTTAACAGGCGTTTGTGTTGTAAATCACTACCCATGTAGCCTTTCGCTATCACGGAAACACGCCTCCCCATATCTTTTTTGAGTGTTCCTACTGAGTTATTCATCCGTAATTATTTTACTTGTTATAAATTTCAAATGCGTTTAATTTAAAAGCGTCATTCAATGACACTCAGCCCATAATAATTTCACGTGTAACATCACGAACACCCATAAAGAACCTTTAACTACTTCTGTGGACTTATTCCAAAAAATAATTTGTTGGAGGTTTTATGAATATTCAAAAACTTACGGAAAGTGAGATGCAAAGCCTCGATAAAATGAGCGCTTTACTGGGGAGATGCGTCATGGACATTCTTGTTAGGAAGAAAAACCTCAACACTGATAATGTCTTATCTCAAATAGTGACCGAGATGGAAAGGGCATCTGATAACGAAGAGTTTCAGTTGTACAGAAAGGTATTAGAGTTTGTAGGAACCATTAAATACAGCAAGTGAAGATAACCATGACAATAACGAACGCGATAGGAGAAATTGTATCAACAATGGTGTAACAACCAGCGCTGGCTAGTTCTACAATATAAATAATCCCGCATCGCTGCGGGATTATTCAAGGGCCTGCGTCATGACCGGACCAGCAATGTTAAACATATTCCATATGTGACATATTCATCGCAGTAATGCATGCCATATGACCAGGGCGCACCGCAACCGGCGGCTAAACAGCGACCAACTCAGGGAATAACGTCACCGTTCTGATGAAAGTATACCGTGACAATCAAAACCAACATCAAATTCAAATAGCGATATCGTCATTAAGATTAACCCGTGACCAGGCAGACATTTCCTTGCGCCATGCATCAACCAGGTTTGGCCAATGGATCCCTTTGACAATGGATAACGAACGGAGCAATGGGAAAAGGCGGATATCCGTTAGCGAAAAATGCTCGGTATCCATTTCTTGCTGAGAGAGCAAAAACTCAAGACCTTCAAGTTTTAAATTTATCTCAGCAATCAGTTTTTCTGATTGATCGAGTAGGTGAGGGAATGAGCCAAAAAACGCTTCTTTTTTGCTCACAAAATACTTTCTCGCCTCATAGTGGCGGAACTCTTCAAAATCAGAACTGGCCCAACGGGGGATCGCCAAAAGATAAATCACTTTTGTTGCATCTTCCATCCAGGCTTCGATCGCAACATTCTCTGGTAACGTCAGAACAGGAGAACCGTAATTCTCATCAATGAATTGGACGATATCAAGGCTTTCCCCCATCGGCTCATGGTTTTCAGAAACCAACACAGGAAGCATTTTTTTTCCTATGAGCTGCGTTGGCGTCTCTTCATCATTATTGGGTAAATAAATGACTTCACACGCGATATTTTTTAAACCAAAAATCATGCGTGAGCGGACACAAAATGGGCAGTGATCGTAAGCATAAAGTTTCATAACGTAATGTCATTTATAGTCTGCAGGATGAGAGTCATATGCCCCCAAAGGGCAAGGTGTACATGGCAATGAACGGGGCCGTTAGCGATGTTAAGGCGACTTCTTCAATGTCTCTGCAATAATCTCACCCGAAATGGCACAATTGGCAGGAGTGACATCGTTGAAAATGACATAAATATACTTGGGGTCGACCTTTGCATGGGTTGCGATCGCGTCAGTCACCGCTTTAGCAATCGCGGGTTTAGCGTCGTCACGACCGTCTAACATCTGGATATTAACCACCGGCATACGAGAACCCCCCATAAATTGTCAGCAGGTCTGACGTTAAAAAAATCTTACGCCAGTCATGGCAGGGGATAAAGAAGTTAAAAGGCGTCAGAGTGTAGACATTAAGTGTACAATCATCCCAATGCTTTCTGTGAAGCGAGCGCGAGCAACTCATCAATGATAATACGTACGCCAGGCAACAGATGACGAGCACGAGGCCATATCACATTGAGCTCTGTAGGCCCTGGATTGTAGGCTGTCAGAAGCGGCACTAATTTACCGGTCAGTATATATGGCCTCAGTAACGCCTCCGGAAACTGGATCAAACCGGCGCCGGCGAGACAGGCATCAATCATCGCATCACCATGGCTGATTTGATGAAAGGGCACGAGTTTAAGCCTGACATCTTTCCCTCCGTTATCACGGATCAACCAGTTTAGCGGAGTGCCGACACGCCAGCCCATAATACAACGATGGTGTGTAAGATCGTCTAACGTTTCAGGTCGGCCATACGTGGAAATGTAGTCGGGAGATGCACATATGATGAGCTGCTGCGCATTGAGCTTGCGGGCGATCAAATCTGTTGTGTCTTCCACGGGACCAAAGCGGACAGCAAGATCAAACCCAACATCCACAGGATTAATAACACTGTCATTAAAAGTGATAGTCAGCTTCAGATGTGGAAAACGCCTTGTCATATCCAGCAACATCGGCATCATCACTGAGCGGCCAAAAGCAGCAGGTAGATCAACCCTGACCGTACCGCTAGGTTCCGTGAGCGTTGCTCGCAGTGACCTCTCGGCCATTTGTAACGTTTCCAGCGCACTCTGACAGCTTGCCAGATACACTTCGCCTTCGGCTGTCAGTCTAATTTTACGGGTGGTGCGATGAAACAGTAAGATACCGAGGTTTTGTTCCAACCGCTGAATACTTTTGCCAATGGCTGATTTTGACACCCCCAGTAGCTCAGCTGCAGCAGTAAAGCTATTTGTATTGGCGGCGGTCACAAAATGGACGACGCTGCTGAAAGATTCAGTAGAAATCACGGCGGGCATAATGGGCGCCTGAATGGAGTCAAAGAGATAGGGCAGAGCACAGGAGAGTCGGGTACCCGGCGCTGCCGATGTTATACAAACTGGCCTGATCCCCCCCCATCCTGTCCTTCCGGTGGTTCTTTGATGACAAGGCCAATTGGATGCGACACGTCAGGCGAAAACCATGTGTTCACGTGACATGATCTCAATGTGCAAAGCAGGGAGAAGCCGATCGGGTAAGTCTCTTACTTGATGTCAACATTCCCCCTCCCTGACCACGAAAGGGCCGCGGTGACCCTCTATCCTGCATTACTTCACTAACGTCAGGCCACTTTGGCGAATACCTTCAGTCAGGGTTTCAAGGCCAAATGCTTGAACGGGACCTAAGGCCCCCTTATCCTGAATACCATGAGTCGCGGCATGAATAGCGGCCCACGCTAAAAAATTCGCCGTAAAGGTAAACCCATCCACACCAGATAAAGCAACACTATTCAGTAACTTATTATCAGAAGAATAGGTACGTGCTATCACATTCGTTGATCCCGACGCACGTTCTGCCTCACTCGGGCCACCGCTTGAACCGGCCATGCTGCGCTGCATGGCATTACGAAGAAATGATCCCAATAATGGCGTTTTCATCAAGGCATTCAACGTCGCTGAGATATAGGGAAATACAACAGAACTGGAACCATACAGTCCTAAACCAACCTTCACATTGCGCAGTTGTAAAAAACGCTCCGGCATCGTAAAGTGCTCAGTTCCGCCTGCACTCAATACCCAGCGCGATTTTCCTTTGATATCTTTCACGCGCATGGCTCGCGCCGCTGTACGTTCGGATATCAATTTCCCCCCTCGGTAAGCAAATGAGGGTGCCATCAATGCCGCAAACGCACTCGCTTTCGCTCCCCCACTTTCTGCACTGGTGCCATTGAGCAGGTAAGATACCTCTAGACTGGTTGCGGACTGACCCGCTTCTTTCAGCGCCAGCGTGCTCGCCAGATTGCCTGGTACCCAATCAAAACCGGAAGCGGTAAGCAGGGTGGTTGAACGCTTGAAGGCAAGCGGACCATAATGCTCAAAGACTTTTTGAATGAAGCCTGGTTCCCCGGTTGAGTCCAGGTAAATGGCTCCGGCCTCTATTGCCGCTGAGATTGCAGCATCTCCCCAGCGTAAAAAGGGTCCTACCGTTGATACCAGCACATCGCCTTCGCGCAGTATTTCGCGAATAGACTGAGGATCAGACACATCAGCAATGTGTGTTTCCAAATTGCCCAACTGCGACGCCAGCAACGATAATTTTTCCTGAGAGCGCCCGGCCAAAATTGGGCGAGCACCGCGCTCAACAAGCGCATGAGCCAAGAGAGTGCCTGTATACCCAGTCGCACCAAATACAACAATTCGAGCAGCGTTCATAATCTCATCCGGTAAATGTAAGAATCAGTGGTTCGAGAGCTGGCCGCGATAGCCAATAAAATCACAACCTAACCATAAGTCGTCAAATAAGCATTGCGCTATGCAGAAGTTTCCAGGGGGACTTTACGGCCAAGGAAGTCCAGCTCCTTAGCGAGGACATCCTGATAGGGCTCTCCACTGTAAATACTAAAATGCCCATAGGGAACGACATGCACCTCACCTAATGGCGCATGGCTGGCATGTTCTAATGAAGATTTGATTGGAATGAGTTTGTCCGACTCACACAAAATATAGAGAATAGGGCACTTAATCTTTGGCGTTGAAAGGCCGGGGCGATATTTTATGATATCCAGTGTGATACGCGCGGCTATTTGCGTTTCAGACTGCACGCCTTCCGGGATCATGGCAGCAAAATCTGCGGCATCCGCCATCACCAAACTATTTGTTCCTGGCGGACCACCGATGTCAATAAGGTAAGGCGGTTTGCCACGGAATTTTCTGGTCAAATCACGGATAGCCGAGACAGTCAACCGCAGTAAACGCACGGGATCGGTCATGCGAATAGAGGCGAGACCATCTAAAAATGGACACTGTGCAATGATAGCGGCAAGTCTGTTATCTTCGGCGCCCAGTTTTGTAACATGCCCACCACTGAAAGACGTCCCAAACAGGATAATACGTTCGGGATCAATCTCTGGTCGGGTACGCGTATAGGCAATGGCTTCGCGCCAATCTTGCAACAACATATTGGGATCAACGATTTGTCTTGGAGAACCATCACTGTCGCCAAAACCACGATAGTCAAAGACTAGGCATGCATAGCCTGCTTTTTGAAAGGCCCGAGCAAAGTTGTCAAGACGCCACTCACGAACTCCCCCTAAACCATGCGCCATGACCACAGCGGGAACAGGTTTACCAGGCGTAGATAGTGGCAGATATAACCAGGCCGCACACTTAACATTGCGGACATGGAAACTCACATCAAATCGATTGCTCGGACTCATTGTTATTCGCCTTTGTTTTTTGAGCATGGACATTCCTGGGAAACTTGCAGGAATGTCAGCCACATATTAGTCAGATCTTGTGCCAGTACTTCGAATGCATTGATATCACCGCCAGATTTAGCCAAGTGATAGAGATTACGTTCCTGTGCCCATGCAAGTATATGGGCCTGACGTCTGAATGCAGGATCGGTACTTGTCAAAGAGGGAAAATCCAGCCGTTCAATAAAAATCTCTACACTGCCAAGGATGGCATTACTCCAAAGTTCAGCGATAGCGGGCATGCGATGACTGAGCTCCACCGCGGCGCAAAGTATTTCCCTGTGTATTATCCAGGTATGCGAAATATAACTAACGGCCTCATGTAATTTTGAGGGCAGATCAGTATCTTGACGTGATGCCGTTATCTTCAGATTAGAAAGATTATCGACAAGCACCTGCTCAATCAAGGTGGCAAGAAGCGCATCTTTGGAGGCGAAATAAAAATAAAAACTTGAACGCGAAACGCCTGCACTTGCCGCCATTGCAGAGATCGTAACAGACTCAAATGTCCCATTCCGTACAGCCCGTTCGGCCGCCTCGAGAATGGCACGTTCCTTCTCATCGCCACGTCGTGGTTGTTCCATCTGACGTTGTGTACGACGAGAGGGTATTGCAGCAAGTTGCTCGGACATTCAGCCCTCCAAAATCCAAACAGAGATACATAGGGTAAAAGCGAACTTGATAATAAACACTAGTTCATCTTTAATCAACACGTGTTGACTAGCAAGATCTCTTCTGACGTTGAAGTACCCATGAACTTAAGGATAGGCCTTGCAGTGATGAACACACGCTAAAGTAAGGTAAGTAACTAATCTGGCTTAAATTATTCATACCTCCCCAATAAAAGGTTTTTGGCGGGAGCGAAAAAAGGGAGCATTATGATTTTTACAATATTTTACGCACTTCTCACTCTCATTATCGTATGCATCATTGGTGTCACGCTGGGATGGTTTCTGTTCCCTTGTGATTTGTTGTAACTTCTCTTGATTGCCGATATTTACCTGCCTGCCGCCATGGCAGCAAGGGCAATCAGCCCGCGATGAACCTGAGGGTGTCCCGAGTGGAGCCGCAGAGCACGGGTCATCCGAACACTGTAAGCGGCGCTGAATACTCTCGGCGCTGCATATTTTACAAAACGTTGTATCGTCGGCACGAATGGCTTTTGAAACATATCTGTGCGTTGTAGTTGAGGCCCTGGCATTTTAATGTTCTTTTTAAAATAGCGTAGAACCTTATTAATTAATAATTTTCATCATTTTACGGCCATCTACGATTCGGAAAGATCACTGACTATGCCCACAAACTGCGTGTGGAACTCTTGCAATCATTCTTTTTAACAAGTTGTGCGCAATATCAAATTTTCCATAAATTGAGTTTGCATTAGCTTAATCCTTAAACAACCATCTAACTGGTTTGGCCACTTAACGTGATTGATAGGAGATAAGATGGAACGCCATTTTCAATGCAAATTCCCAGTTGGGATCCCCGCCAATATTGAGCCGCTCGAATATGAAACATTACCGCTTTTTTTTGAAGACTGCTTTCGCCGATTTAGCGATGAGAGCGCATTATCTTGCGGAGAAAATACACTAACCTATCGACAGTTAGACCAGCTGAGTCGGCGCTTTGCCGCGTTCTTACAACAAAGTGATTATATTATAAAGGGCGACCGCCTGGCTATTATGCTACCTAACTCTTGGCAATATGTTATTGCATTAATAGGTGCTCTCCGTGCTGGCCTGGTTGTTGTTAATTTGAATCCACATTTTACACCGAGAGAAATCTTCCATCATTTGAGTGACAGTCAAGCGGTCGGAATAGTAACATTAAATAAATATCATGAATTGTTAAGTGGTGATCAAAAACTACCGGAAGGCTTCTTTTCTATTTATACGCATGAAGAAGACAGAGCCGCGATAACCTCATCACATGACACGAAAACCATCAATAATAAAATAGGCATTGACTTTATCTCAGCCCTGTCTAGTGAATCGCCTGAACAGTATCACTCCCAAGAGGTTCATGGGAATGATATCGCATTTTTACAATACACAGGAGGTACGACTGGAATGGCAAAGGGTGCAATGCTTAGCCACCGAAACCTGGTGGCTAATGTTGCACAGGCTCAAGCAATGTTTAATCCACTCTTACGTATTGGTGAAGAAAAAATAATTACAGCATTGCCACTTTACCATATTTTCGCCCTCACGGTAAATTTACTATTCTTCATGTCAATGGGCGCGAAAAATTTGCTTATTACTGACCCGCAAAATATTGCAGGGCTGTTACGGAATATGGAGGAAGAGAAATTTTCTGCGATCTCGGGTGTTAATACTTTATACCGGATACTATTGCAAAATGAAAAATTCAAGTCAATCGACTTTTCTAACTTAAGGTTTTGTGTTAGTGCGGGAATGCCGTTAACTCCTGAGGTGGCACAGGCGTGGTTAGATATCACCAAACAACCAATATGGATTGGTTACGGTTTAACCGAGACCTCGCCTTTGGTTTCCGTACAACCTTATACGACGAAAGAATACTATCCACATGCAGGTATGCCTGCTCCGTCCACAGAAATAAGAATGGTAGATGAATTGGGCAAAGACGTTCCCACTGGAGAACAAGGAGAGCTATTGGTAAAAGGACCGCAAGTTATGTTGGGATATTGGAATAACCCAATAGAAACGGCAGCGGCGTTAAAAGATGGCTGGCTATTCACTGGTGATATTGCAAGGTGCGACGAACAAGGGTATATCCATATAGTCGGAAGAAAAAAAGAAATGATTTTGGTCTCCGGGTTTAATGTCTATCCTGCAGAGATAGAGGCTGTTGTTTCCGTACATCCAAAGGTCAGAGAGGCGGCTGTTATTGGAATACCAGATGAAAACAGTGGCGAAGCGGTCAAACTATTTATTGTAAAGAAAGATGACTCATTAACTTCAGATGAAATTAAGGAACATTGCCGGCGTCTTCTTACCGGTTATAAAAACCCCAAGTGGGTGGTATTCATAGACTCATTACCTAAGTCAGCGGTTGGTAAGGTATTGAGAAATAAGTTAAGGGAAGATCTGCAGTAATACGAAAAGGCATTGATCTCTTCTCTGTAATCCGTGCCAGTCTAAACGGCAGTACCCGGTCTTTCTTTTATCGAACATAGGGCCATTCTGTCATGAGAAAGACCCGCTATACCGAAGAACAGAGCGCTTTTACGTTGAAACAGGCCGAAACCAGCACCCGGGAGGAAGAAATGAAGAGCAAATTGGCCCATCAGACAACAGAACCACGACATAATGTCCTTGTGCATCTGGTCTCTCGTCCGCAAGGGGAACCTTTATCGTCGAATTTTCGTTTTGTAGAATCCCCCCTGCCCACGCTAGACGAAGGCGTTGCATTGGTCGAGAATATTCATTTTTCCGTGGATCCTTATATGCGCGAATGTATGGACGGCGACTGGGCGCTGAATGCACCGCTTGAAGGACGCACTATCGGGCGTGTCATCCGCTCGAATACGCCGGAATTACATGTTGGGGATTGGGTGTTTCATCGGCAAGGATGGAGAACTTACGCGCAGGTTGTACCTGATGATGTCAGAATACTTGAGCCTGTTGCCGGCGTTCCTGTCACGGCATGGTTGAGCATTCTCGGTGGAACCGGACTTACCGCCTGGGTAGCCCTGACCAAGATCATCCGTCTGAAGGCGGGTGAATCTTTATATATCTCGGCGGCTGCCGGTGGGGTGGGGACGGCAGCGGCTCAATTCGCGACGCTGCTTGGCGCAAAACGTATCGTGGGTAGTACCCGTGATGCGCGAAAAGCCCAGATTCTGCAGGAAAGACTGGGTTATACGGACACGTTTGTCTATCAGAAAGGTCGGGTGATCGCCCAGTTGGCAGAGATCATTCCTGATGGTATTGACGTCTATCTCGATAATGTCGGAGGTGAACAACTGGAAGCGGCGATAAATTCGCTTAAAGAATATGGGCGAGTTGCCATGATTGGAGCCGTCGCACAGTACAGTTCATTAACCCCGCCTGCGGCACCTTATAATCTTTTCGATGTCGTGGGAAAAAGCCTGACTCTTCAGGGGTTTCTGGTGAGCCACTACAAACATCTTCAGCCGGAATTAGAAAACTTCATTATCCCGCATATCCGCAGTGGAAAGATCGTGCTTGAAGAAGACATCACACGGGGTTTCAATAATATTGTCGATGCTTTTCTTTCTATGCTAAAAGGCGGAAATATGGGGAAAGCGATAGTCAGTGTGGTCTGACCCACGTTAAGAACCTCAAACCCCCATAACAAGGATTGGATAAGGAAACACTTCTGGTGGATCTCGGCAGAAATTACTGGCGATAGACCAGAAGCGGGAAGCAAAACAGCAGGGCTCAGTACTTACTTTATCTCAGTCACAAAGTGGTCACGACTACGGCGAACTTTTTTCAGGTTGACCAGCCAATCGCCTTCGTCTGCACGATAGCCCAGCGGCAGTATTAACACACTGCGTAAGTTTTTCGCTTGCAGCCCGAGTATTTCATCGACCACCACCGGATCAAACCCTTCCATTGGTGTTGCATCAACCTCTTCAAACGCGGCGGCAATGATCGCGGCGCCAAGGCCAATATACGCCTGGCGGGCTGCAGCCTGATAATTTTCCTCGGTGCTTCGACCGTTGACGATGCCCAGCAAAATCTGGCGGTAATTCTCCCAGCCTTCGCTTTTAACCCCCCGCAAGTCATTAGTCAGATCGAACATCATGTTCACGCGCTCAGATGTGATGTCATCCCAGGCAGCAAACACCAGTAGGTGAGAACAATCGGTGACCTGCGCCTGATCCAAGGCCACCGCACGGATCTGCGCACGGATATCCGGATTAGTCACGACCAGAAGTTCAAAAGGTTGTAACCCGCTTGATGTTGGTGCAAGGCGCACGGCTTCAATAATACGTTCAATTTTTTCGGCAGAAACACTTTTGGTTGCATCGAATTTCTTGGTTGCGTAACGCCATTCCAGTCTTTCGTTCAAGGTCGTCATGAGGTTTTCCTAAATAATCGCATAAAGTGCTACACAAGGCGCAGTGCCCGCGACGTTAATTTCCCAAACAGCTGTCAGAAATTCGCATAAAGTAATTTTTTTGGATTATCTATTTGAGCTCTGACTGGTCAGTGGGCAGATTGAAGAGAATGAGCAGGAACTAAAAACACATACGGCGGATGATGATACCGCACAGCGTCTGCTGGTCATTCCTGTCGTAGAAGAGCATGAAAAAGTGTGGGGCAATCGTAAGTTATGCTGCCATCGCAGATAACTTCCTGCCACTCTGAGCGCCGATCGCGGAACCTGGAGCAAACGGGTCGTCATTTCATACGAAGTCATCGAGGCCTAACGGGTTTCTACCTATTTCAGGGTCGGTGAGTGTGATCGCCAGCCCAGTCACTGAGCAGACTGACAGTCTTTGTTGCACTTTCTTCGCTGCGGCACTGGTACACCCGAAGCCCCGATACAGGGGTTCCGGCATAGAATCCCTACTTGATCCGGTTATGGGCCTTTTCGGATCTGCGACGCAAAAACGCCGACCGCCGCACTCAGCTTCGCTAGCAGACCGCGAAATTGTTAGCAATGGTTCATTGTTGCAACCATAGTAAAAGGAAGCTAGCTGCATTGGGTAAAGCATTGTAATTTCCATTTCTGCTTTATAGGATGTTGCTATCATCACAATAGATTCCTATGACAGCAGGACACCGCCATGCTCAGCCAGCTGAACCTCCGCTTTCCGAAATCCCTGATCGCCGCCCTGAAAAACCGCGCCGCCGCCGAAGCCGTGCCGGTCAACACCCTGGCAGAACGTCTGCTGCAGCAAACGCTGGCCACTTCGGTCGCCGGCGACGAATACCGCGCGCTCTGCGCGGCGCCGTACACCACCCTGGGCCAGCTGTACCGCAAGGTCGTGCGCGCGGAAACCGTCGACGGCCAGGCGCTGAGCCGCGCCGAACTGCGCTGGCTGTTCAGCCAGGCGCAGATCGCCTATCGCGATGGCCGCGGGCCGGTCAACCGGGCGCCGCTGTCCGCGCTGCTGCTGATCACCGATGCGCTGCTGGAGACGGCGGTGGGCGGCGGGCTCGATGTCGATCCCCACTATTACCGGCGCACCTTCGGCCTGCGCGGCGAGGACTGGCTGCAGGCGCTGCGTGACCGCTTTACGGCCACATGCACCCCGCCGGCCGGCAGCGCCGAGTTCTTCGCCCGA
>Ga0157361_1000554_pt1 | contig 14308 bp, 18 predicted proteins | sample AttlaeALBM2_FD_111481 | JGI IMG/M metagenome (GOLD analysis project Ga0157361, IMG submission 111481) | Fungus gardens microbial communities from leaf cutter ant in Ribeirão Preto, State of São Paulo, Brazil - Atta laevigata ALBM2 | ecosystem: Host-associated > Fungi > Mycelium > Unclassified ...
CTACTAATCAAGTCCATTATAACATAAAAAATCTCAGGTTCATAACAATGGGAGTTATTTGTCACTGCTAAAGCAGTCCCAGAAGTTGATACAGTTGGATAGGTCTTTCTCAAAGAATTCTCTCACCTCCTGGGAGATTGCAATCATGTGTAGCTTGTAATGTCTTAGGCTATGATTGTACTGGGATTACAACTATTATCAACCTTGGACTGATAACAAGTGGATAGTAGAGGAGATATTGGCAATAAGAAATCAAGCCAATGAAGAGAACACAATAGACTCTGCATTGATGCATCGAGAAATAGTTTGAAGAAAGGAGGTTTTGGACTGGATTGGACTAACTACAGATACCAGACTATAGGAGAAATATTGGATAAACATCAAAATAGTTATGGGCAAACTTTGTAGTATTATGAACTTCAGGTTAAATGGGGAATTATTGGACTAACCCATTTATAGACTCTGACTTGACTAGTCACTTACTGTTACTCACTAGTACTTAGGGTAGTAACTAACCCTGTGATATCACTAGATAGGATAAATACAATCCAGAAAGAAGCAGGACAACAAGTTCTCTCTTTCTATGGTTTATCTGAAACATACTTCTTTTAGAACCCTATATTCTTCCTTGTCCTTAGACTATCCTAAAGAGTGCAACTAAAAGTCTCAACATTCTTACTTTGATATAACTCTTCTGAAAACCCTAACTGGACTCTTTATAAAGAGGCAAAGAGATATCAAGTGTTGACATAGACTCAAGATTGAAACATATATTCATTCTTGTGGTCTAGAGTCTTAACAATGTGATTCAAAGTCCTGCATCCTCTGTAAGACTCTAGCCAAGATAACTTAAGCCTACTCCAAGTCTGAGTTGAAAAGGAAAACTTAATAGAGTTCTCATTTATTTCTTATACACTACTTATACAACTACTATATGGTCTATGCACTATTTTTCCATACTCATCATGTGACCCATCATGTGACATCCTAGTGACTGTGACATGTGACACTTGCCTGCACTTTGTTTGTTTTTTTTAAATCATTGATTTATTATATGGGGTATGTAGACAGACCATGGCAAGTACAAAGTACCTACTTAAATAAGAGAGATATATAAAATAAAACAAATATGGAAAAGAGTAAGAGAAAAGAAGAGAAATGTGGTGACAAAGGCTATGCCTTTACTCCAAGGAGTCATACCACAAAGAGGCCTTAACCATTGTCAAAGCTAAATGTCAGCATCTAAAGTCTGATGACTGGAATTAAGCCAACTGTCTCTTTGTTCAGAGTTTGACAAAGAGAACTCAATGGAGTTCTCACTTGATTCTCTACTACTTATACATTTTACTACTATGGCTATGCACTTACTCTCTCATGGTCCTCATGTTGCTCTAGTCATGTGACACACTATGACTGTGATATTCATCACAATTGGTGTGACATTGTGACAAAGTCATGTGATACTTTCCCACACTCCATCTTGTAGTTGTAAGTCCAATAAGAAAAGAAAAGAAAAGAAAAAGAAATATAAATAATGACTTAGCCATTTTGCCAAGTCATGACACCACCCCCCTCTTAAGTTTCCTCATCCTGAGGAATTTTTCTACAACTCGTAGTGTAGGTCTACCATGTTGCCTATTTTGTCTTCATCTTCCTCTGTCTATTCTTAAACTCCCAATTTTTCTTTCTCAGTTTCTTCCTTTTCCAGGATTGTCTTCATCATTCCTCTTCTTACTGGTTTCTTGCCCTTCCATCGTCTTCAATTTCTTTCTAATCTCCCCCAATATTTCTGGTTATATCACTTGTCTGACTATCCATATAACATCTTCACTGTGAACTTCCCTGATAATTCTCCATGCTTGAATGTTGTTTTCTCGCATTCTTGTCATGCCACATCTTCTATATCTCGCTGATATTCCTTCTTGAATTTTTCAATTGCCTCCTTTGCATTCTTCAAATTCTCTCTTCTCTCCCAAGTATCGGACTCCACCATAAATCCTTTCTAGTATACTAGGTATTTATCCTTTCCTCTTACTCGTTGCTTATTCAGGATTCTTTCTACTTCCCACTCTTCTTCCCCCTTAATTATAACTAGGGCTGGTTGTTTCTTTTTCTGTCCCTTTATCTGGCCCATGTATCTTCGTATTCTACTAACATTAACTACTAGGTGTATCTCTCTGTTAATTTATCTGTTCTCCTCCTAACCATCTGATATTTCAAGTCCTTGGTACTTAATATAACCAAGTCCCCTACTTTATACTCTTCTACATCCGATCTCTTCCTATCGGTGTACTTCTTCATGTCTTGTGCTTTCCCTAGTACTGCTTTTGCCTCTTCCTGTATTTCTTTCATTTTCTTGATGAATTTTTCTGCTTCTGCATATTTCCCCTTCCTTCTTCCCTCGAAACCCATTCTAGGATCTTACCCGTAATTTGCTTTAAAGGGCAATGTCTTAGTACTTGAGTATGCCTTATTGTTGTAGGTGAATTCTACCATTCCTAACCATTCTGGTCACTGTTTCTGCCTATGATCAATGAACATTCTCAAATACTGCTCTAGTTCCTGGTTAACCCTCTTTGTTTGTCTGTCTGTCTGAGGGTGGAACACTGTTGATAACTTGCTTTTGATCTCTAATATCCTGTTCAACTCCCTTATTAACCCTGCCATGAACTACAGTCCTCTGTCTGATATGATGCTCTCAGGCAGTCTATGCAGTTTCCACATGTTATCTCTAAACAACCTAGTTAGCCCCTTTGCCGATGTCTTTTCCATAGTAGGAATGAAATGTACCATTTTTGTTAACCTGTTTACTACTACCAGAATTGAGTCATATCCCTGTGCTAATAGTAACTTGGTGATGAAGTCGGCCGATATATACATCCAAGGTTTGTTAGGTATTGAATTGGGCATTAGTTTTCCTGCTGGCTGTTCTGTGCAATTCTTATTGCACTGGCAAGCATCGCACCCCTCTACATATTGTTTCACTTCTTTGGTTATTCATGGCCACCAAAAATTACGAGTGACTAGCTCCACTATCTTTCACTGTTTTTTGTGTCCTCCCACTGGCATATCATGATGTAACCTAATTATTTCTGCCCTCAATTTATTGTCTTTAGGTACATACACCTTCCTCTCTTTGTACATAACACCGTCTACTTCTCTCCATTCTTCATCTCTCAGCATCTTCACTTCTGCTTATTTCATCTCTTCTACTGCTTTAACAACCTCGTCATCTTTTGCTTTTGATTTTCATACTTTCTCTAGTAGATCTACCCCATCTACTATTATTTCAACTCTCTCTGTCTTCTTGACTTCTAACCATTCAGGTTTTATTAACGTCTCATCTTTGTTATTTCTCTCTATACCAATTTCCTAGTTTGGTCTCTTGCTCAGACTATCTGCCTTTCCCATCTTACTTCCTGGAACATGCTTTAACGTAAAATCAAATCTAGATAGGTATAGAGCCCATCTTGCTTGTCTTTGATTTAACTTCTGGGCTTTCATGAAATACTCGAGATTTTTGTGATCTATTCAGATCTCAAATTTCACTGTTGCACCTTCTAAGAAGTGCCTCTATGCCTCTAAGCATCTGACAACTGCCAATATTTCCTTGTTATGTATTTCGTAGTTTTGTTCTGTATCACTGAGAGACTTCAAAATAAAAGCAACCAGTCTCCATTTTTTGTCTGAGCACTTCATCGAGAGTACTCCCCTAGTAGCATAGTTTGAGGCATCAGCCTCTACTCTAAACTCTTTGTTTAAGTCTGAAGCTACTAATACTGGTTTCATTGTGAAAACCTATTTTAACTCATCAAAAGCTTTCTGCTGGGCCTCCTTCCACTGCCACTTCTCATCTTTCCTCATCAGTATATTTAACAGCCTTGTTACTCGAGCAAAATCCTTAATAAACCTCCTGTAGTAATTTGCAAGGTCTAAGAATTTTCTAATGTCTTTCACAGTTTTTGGCTATAGCCAACTGAGTATCCCATCTACCTTTTCCTTCTCTATTTCTATCCTATCGGGTCCTATGACTACCCCTAGGAACCCTATCTTCCTTACTTTCCATATACATTTTTCTGGCTTAATATATAAGTCGTTTTCCTCCAGTCTCCTCAATATTTCTTCTATAATCTCATTATGTCCCTCCTCCGTCTCTGTTCCAATCAATACGTCATCTACAAATACTGCTACTTTTCCTTTGTTTATCAGGTCTCTCAGAATCTCGTTCATCATTGCTTGAAATGTTGCTGGCAAGTTTATTATCCCAAAAAACATCACTGTTGGTTCAAAGAAACCGATATGCATCATGAATGCTCTTTTCCACTCATCCCCTTTCTTTATCCTTATGTTATTGAACCCCCATTGCAGATCCATTTTTGTAAATACTTTCTTACTCCCTATGTTATCAATTAATTCTATGATTAATGGTAACAGGTAGTTATTTTTTACGGTTTGACTATTTAGACTATAGTAGTCCATAACTATTCTCTTGCTGCTATCTTTTTTGCCAACAAAAAATACTGGTGATGTCTGAGGTGACTTTGAAGGTCTGATATAGCTCTTCCTCAGCTGATCTTCCATGAATTTTTGTACTTCTTCTCTTTTATTTCTAGACAAGGGATAAATCTTTCCTTTCTGTGGCTTGAACATCTCCTTGAAATCTATAGCATGATCCCAAATCTTTCTAGTCAGCATTCTCTCTGATTCCACCTTTCCAAATACCTTTTTCCACTTCAAAAATTTCTTTGGGACCATCTCCTTGATTTTCCTGTGGTTCTCTTCTATCTCTTTCTCTCTTTCCCAGTTTTCTTTGTCGTCTATCGCCTAATGGATGATTTTCTCTTCTTCCTCTGTAGCTATCCTTTTGATCTTTTCTTTCTTCTGACTTCTTTTACCACACAAAGGTGGGCATCTCATCATTTTAACTTCCCCTGTTTCCCAGTTTATTTTTGGGTTGTGGGCTGCTAACCATGGCATACCTAATATCACCTCTGTCTTCCCCAAGTCACATATGTCCATCCTTATTCTTTTTACATGGCCTTTATAGAACATGTTGCACTTTACTTGGTGCGTAATAGCCCCTCTACTATTGTTCGTGCCGTCTACATTTCTAACAGTTATTGGTCTATCTAACTTCTGCAGCTTAAACCTATGCCTAGCTGCCATCTGCCTATCCATGAACATTCCCATTGTGCTACTATCCAAGAGTGCTTTTATCATCATGCCTTCATGCATATCTATCTTCTCTACTTCCATGTTCAACCACACTTCTCTCAACATTCCAAAGGTTTTCCTGACCTCCCTTTGACTACCCCTCTCTCTTGCTGTGCTTTCCGGTTCTCCTGACTGTGCGCCACTTTGCTGCACCTTTGCTTCTTTGGGCCACACCACTTTCTCCTCCCTTGCTGTGCTTCTCAAGTCTCTTGCTCACGTGCTGCTCTGCTCCTTTCCTCCTTTGCATTTATACCAACTCATCTTCTCTCTTTTCCAATAGGGAACTACTCCTTGTCCTTGATCGTCTTCCATGTAGCACCCCTCTTTGCCACATCTTGGGCACTTTAAATACATAATGATGGCCCCTTGACTGCACCATCCCAACTCCCACAATTCCGCATCTTGTGGCACTGTTGGTCCACAGTGTCATGACTTGACAAATCGGCTAAGTCATTATTTCTTTTTCCTTTTCTTTTTCTTTTCTTTTAATTTGTAATATCAATGGATGCGCGAGAGCAAGTTGACTCATAGGGAATTGCAGGATAAAAGGACAGGGTTAGGGTTACTCTACATGTATATATAGTATACCAAATCCAACGGGAACTCTATCGAGTTCTCTTTGTCAAATGCTGAACAAAGAGACAGTTGGCTTAATTCCGGTCATCAGACTTTAGCTACTGACACATAGTACTACTCAGCCCTCTTCCTCAACATCTCCCATGAACTTCTTTTCCACTTCTCTTGCTACACCTTTCTCTTTATAGGGCACGCTGCTTCTTCCTTTGCTCTTCTCAATCTTCTCTCCTTTTCCTGTGCTTTTCCCTTTACAGGGTGCACCGGCCTCTCCTTTTGCTATGCCTTTTGTGGCCTTGCCACATGCACTGCCTTCTCCTTCTTTACCCACAAAGGATATTCTCTATATTTATGCCCTTTCTTCCCACATTTAAAGCACTCAATCTCTACCATCTCTACTCTCCTTATCGTCCTCCCCTCTTTTACATCACACTGCATTACCCTACTTGACAACACTTCAAATTTATTTTTGGGAGTGGCTCCCCTCTTTTCCTTTTCTTCCTTATTCCTGCAATTTTGGGCCAGGTACCCAAACCCTTTGCAACTCCAACATTCTCATTTCCTTTTTCCTTCTAATTTTGCCCTTAATGAAGTAAGGGCATGTTTTTGTTTGAGCAAGCTGCTTGTTATCACTAAGTCTTGACAACTCAAGGACCACTCTAGGTAAGTGTTTAGGAAGAACTCGATGGAGTTCTCCGTTGGATTGGACTACCTACTTATACTACTTTTACAAGTGGCTGTACACTACTAGTCCACGATCACATGTCCTTCTGGAATATTCTACAATCACATGACCTTGTCACGTGATATGATTACTTAAGTTCCCATGCTATTTATATCTTGTCTCCATTGTATGACTTGATATTTGCGATCAAGTGTTTGAACGTGCAGGAAACTTTTTCCTTCTTAGGGCTCTCATAACACTGCTCATTAATGAATTGTATTGTGTTTAAGACATCATGGCGACATCTCTGAGGGTACAGATTTAATGGTTGATCTTACTAATGTTATGTCTGTTGGAGCACAAGATCTTCACCTAACCAGACATCTACTATCCTATTAACTACTGCCCTAATAGTACTTTGTCTATCACCCAATAGATGGGATCCCTAATCTAGACAGCCCTCTAAAGGTAACTGTCACTCCTCTGCATATACCAACTCATAATAGAGTTGCAGCACAAGGTTTATACTGAGAAAAGGGATACAAGTATACTACTTAAACACCGCTCGTTTGTAAGGTCAGGTCTTAGAAATGATATCTGAGTTTGGTACTATCTTTCCACCTACTGTCCCTAACTGACAGTGAAGTCCCCTTAAGCCAAGAGCCCAGCTATGTATGAAGGTGGCTAGTGATCGTGATAATTGCTGGTTGAGGGTTGATTTTAAATGAGATAAGAGAGTAAGCAAGGTCCAAGGCGGACGGTGCTCTGAAGTGGAATCAAGTTCTAGTGTCAGCATCTAAAGTTCGATGACTGGAATTAAGCCAACTGTCTCTTTGTTCAGAGTTTGACAAAGAGAACTCAATAGAGTTCTCACTTAATTCTCTACTACTTATATATTTTACTACAATAGCTATGTGCTTACTCTCCCATGGTCCTCATGTTGCTCTAGTCATGTGACACACTGTGACTGTGACATGACATCTATCACACCAAAAAAAATTGTGACATTGTGACAAAGTCACATGATACTTTCCTGTGCTCCATCTTGTAGTTGTAAGTCTAATAAGAAAAGAAAAGAAAAGAAAAAGAAATATAAATAATGACTTAGCTGTTTTGCTAAGTCATGACAGTTCTAGTTCCTGATTAACCCTCTCTGTCTGTCCATCTGTTTGAGGATGGAACGCCATTGACAATTTACTCTTGATCCCCAACATCTCATTTAACTTCCGCATTAACCCTACTGTGAATTGTGGTCCCCTATCTGATATGATACTTTTGGGTAAACCATGCAACTTCCACACATTATCCCTGAATAACCTGGCTAGTCCTTCTGCTGACGTTTTCTCTATAGTAGGTATAAAATGTACTATTTTCGTCAATCTGTCAACTACTACTAAGATTGAGTCATATCTCTGAGCTAAGGGCAACTTTGTAATGAAGTCTGCTAATATATGTGTTCAAGGCTTCTCTGGTATTGAGTTTGGCATTAATTTGCCAGCTGGTTGCTCTGTGCAATTCTTGTTTTATTGGTAGACATCGCATCCTTCCACATATCTCTTTACCTCCTTGGTTACTCCTGGCTACTAGAAATTTCTAGTTACCAGTTCTACTATCTTCTACAGCCCTCCATGTCCTTCTATCAGCGTATCATGGTATAGTAATGATTTCTGTCCTTAACTTTTCATTTTTTGGCACGTAGACTTTTTCTTCTTTATATATGATGCCGTCTACTTCTCTTTACTCTTCATCTCTCAGCATCTTTACTCCTGTTCATTTCATTTCCTCTACTGCCTTTATCACTTTGTCATTCTTCACTTTGGACTTTCTAACTTTATCTAGTAGATCTACTCTATCTACTATGATTTCTACTGCTTTTGTCTTTTTTACTTCTAACTACTCTGGCTTCACTAACGTCTCATTCTTGTTATTCTTCTCCACTTCAATCTCCTAGTCTGGCCTCCTGCTCAAACTGTCTGCTTTTCCCATTTTGCTTCCTAGAATATGTTTCAGTGTAAAGTTGAACCTTGATAAGACCCATCTTGCTTGTCTCCTGTTTAACTTTTGTGCCTTTATGAAGTATTCAAGATTTTTGTGGTCTGTCCAGATCTCAAATTTAACTACCGTTCTTTTTAGGAAGTGTCTCTACACTTCTAGGTATCTAACAACTGCTAACATTTCTTTATCATGTATCTCATAATTTCTTTCTGTATCACTAAGAGATTTGGAAATGAAAGCAACTAGTCTCCACTTTTCATCTAAGCACTTCATTGATAGTACTCCTCTAGTCACATAGTTTGAAGCATCAGCTTCCACCCTAAATTCCTTGTCTAAATCTGGGGCTGCTAGTACCAGTTTACTAGTGAAGATCCTTTTTAGCTCATCAAATGCCTTCTGTTGCGCTTCCTCCCACCACTGCTTCTTATCCTTCCATGTAAGCACATTCATCAGCCTAGCTACTCAGGTGAAATCTTTAATGAACCTCCTGTAGTAATTTGCAAGGCCCAAGAATTTCCTGATGTCTTTTACATTTTTCAGCTGTGGCCAATTAAGCACTCCATTTACCTTTTCTGCCTCCATTTCTATTCCATTGGGTCCTATGACAACCTCTAGAAATCCTATCTTTCTTGTCTTCTACATGCACTTCTCTGGCTTGATATACAAGTTGTTCTTCTCTAACCTTCTCAATATTTCCTCCACAATTTCATCATGTCCTTTCTCAGTTTCTATTCCTACCAACACATCGTCCACAAATGCCACCACTTTTCCTTCGTTAATTAGGTCTCTCAGTATTTCATTCATCATTGCTTGAAACGTTGCTAGTGAATTTGTCATTCTGAAAAACATGACTATCAGTTCAAATAAGCCTATGTGCATTGTAAACGCTCCCTTCCACTCGTCTCCTTCTTTTATCCTCACATTGTTGAACCCTCACCTTAGATCCATCTTTGTGAATACTCTTTTACTACCCATGTTGTTAATTAACTCTGTGATTAGTGGTAGTGGGTAATTATTCTTCACTGTCTGGCTATTAAGGTTGTGGTAGTCTATCACCATCCACTTGCTTTCATCTTTCTTGCCAACAAAAAATACTGGCGACGTCTGTAAAGATTTTGAGGGTCTGATGTACCCTTTCCTCAGCTGATCCTCCATGAAGTTTTGAACCTCCTCTCTCACATTCTTGGACAGAGGGTAAATCTTTCCTTTCTGTGATTTAAACGTCTCCTTGAGATCTATTGCATGATCCCAAATCTTTCTAGTTGGCATCCTCTCGGACTCTACCTTCCCGAATACTTTCCTCCACCTTAAAAATTTCTTAGGGACTATTTCTTCAATTTTCCTATGGTTCTCCTCCATCTCTTCTTCCTTTTCCCAATCTTTTTTATCATCTATCACCCAACAGACGATTTTCTCTTCTTCCTCAGTTGCTACTCTTTTGACTTTCTCTTTCTTCTGACTCTTTCCACTACATAGGGGTAGACATCTCATTATCTTAACTTCCCCAGTTTTCTAGTTTATTTCTGGATTATGTGCTGCCAACCATGGCATCCCCAGAATTACTTCTGTCTTCCCTAGATTGCATACATCCATTCTCATTCTTTCCATATAGCCTTTGTAAAACACATTGTACTCTACTTGGTACATAATGGCCCCTTCGCTATTATTTGTGCTGTCTACATTCCTAACAGCTATTGGTCTTTTCAATTTTTACAGCTTGAACCCATGCCTAGCTACCATCTATCTATCTATAAACATCCCTGTTGCACCACTATCCAAGAGCGCTTTAATTATCATGCCTTCATGCATATCTATCTTTTCTACTCCAATATTCAACTACACTTCTCTTAACATTTTGAAGGTTTTTCTGACCTCCTTTTGACTACCCCTCTCTCTTGTTGTGCTTTCTGGTTTTCCTGACTATGTGCCGCTTTGCTGTGCTTTTGTCTCTCTGGGCTGTGCCATCTTTCCTTCTGTCTTCCCTTTGCATTCATACCAACTTAATTCTTTTCACTTCCAAAAGGGGATCACTCCTTGCCCCTAGTTGTTTTCTATATGAGACCCCTTTTCTCCACACTTGCAAGTCAAGTACGACACTACTATTTCTTCTGTTATCTACCCCAACTCTAATAATCGCGCCTTTCTTGGGACGCCTTTTCCACAATGCTCCTCTGCTTTCTTTCTTAGCTCTTTTATCGAGCTCCTCTTCTCTCTTTGCTGCGCTTCTCCCTGTACAGGGCGCGCCGCTTCCCCTTTCTTTACTCTCCTCAGCCTCTTTTCTCCTTCCTGTGCCTTTTCTCTAATGGAATGCGCTGGTCTTTTCTCTTCTTGGTGCGCTTTTCCCTCCTTTGGGTATGCTACCCTTTTCACCTTCCTTTCCCATAGAGGACACTCCCTATACTTGTGCCCTTCCTCTTTACACTTGAAACACTTTACTGTTACTATCCTTATGCTTCTTACTGCTCTCTCCTCAACTCCACACTGCATTACCCTACTACTTAGAATTTCAAATTTATTTTGGGGTATTACTATCCCTTTTTCTTCTTTCCTCTTTTTCCTGCAATTTCAGGCCAGGTACCCAAACCCTTTGCAGCCTCTACAAAGCTTCCCCTTTCTTCCCTCAAGTTTTTCCCTCAGTTTGGCAAGGGCATATTTCTCTTTGAGCAAACTGCTCATTAATGAATTGTATTGTTGCAGAGACATAGCACTATGTCTCTGCAGGAGTACAGATTTAATGGTTAATCTTACTAAGGTTACGTCTGTTGGGGCACAAGATCTTCACCTAACCAAACATCTACTGCCTTACTGACTACTGCCCTAATAGTATGGTTAGACTATCACTCCAACAGAAGAGATCCCTAATCTAGACAGCCCACTAGTGGTAACTGTCACTCCTCTGCATGTACCAACTCACAATGGAGCATAGCACGAGGTTTATACTAAGAAGAAGAACAAGTATTCTACTAAACACCACTTGATTGCGAGGTCAGGTCTCAGTAGTAATACCCAAGCTTGGTACTACACTTCCACCTATAGTCCCTAACTGACTACAAAGTCCCCTTAAGCCAAGGGCCTGGCTATGTATGGAGGTGGTTACTGATCATAGTGATTAGCAACTGAGAGTTGGTAAAATGAGAGTTGAGAGTAAGTAGAGTCCAAGACAGATAGTGCTCTAGATATGGAATTGAGTTCTAATGTCAGACTAGCTAACTCCAAAGCCGGAATTAAGCCAACTGCTCCTTTATCAGTGTTTGACAAGGAGAACTTGATAGAGTTCCCATTAGATTCTCTACACTACTTATACAACTATTACATGGTCTATACACTTCCTTCCCATGCCTATTATGTGACTTATTCATGTGACATCATGTGATGTGATGCTGTGACTGTGTGATACTTGTGATGTGACACTTTCCCACACTTCCTTCTGTGTAGTAAGTCCAAGATAAAAGAAAAGAAAAAGAAAAGAAAAGAAATATAAATAATAACTTAGCCATTTTGCCAAGTCATGACAGTATAGAGGTTGCAAGAACTTCCAAAAAGCATTATATCTAATAGGGGAGTACAATTTGCAGCAGGAATGATAAAGGAGCTAAACAGCTTACTAGGAATTTAGACAAAATTATTTATTGTCTACCACCCTCAGATGGATAGCCAAACAGAAAGGATAAACTAGAAGCTGGAACAGTATTTGAGGGTCTTTATCGACCATAGACAGGAACAATAGCCTGATTGGTTAGGAACTGCTAAATTTGCATACAATAATAAAATCTACTTAGCAACTAAAGTATTTCCTTTTAAAGCTAACTATGGTCAAGACCCAAGAATAGGATTTGAAGGAAGAAGAAAAGAAAGATACAAGGCAGCAAGAAAGTTTGTAGAAAAAGTGAGGAAAATCCAAGAAGAAGCAAAAGTAGCATTAGAAAAAGCATAAGAAGGGATGAGGAAGTTTGCAAACCAAAAGCAAGAAAAGAGGGAGAAATATCGAGTAGGAGACTTAGTGCTATTGAGCACAAAGAACTTAAAATAGCAAATAAAAGGAAGAAGATCAAAAAAACTTACAAAGTATTTTGTAAGACCTTACAAAATTAAGAGAATTATTTCAAGTAATACAATAGAACTAGAACTGCCTAGCTCCATTAAAATACACCCTGTAGTAAATGTAAGTAGAGTACAATTGTATGGACCACAGGTGTAACGACTTAGCCTAAGATGACTTAATTACTCTCCAAGTCCAAGTTGACAAGAAGAACTCGATAGAGTTCCTGTTATTTTCTATACACTACTTATACAACTACTACATAGTCTATGTACTACTTTCCCACACTCACCATGTGACCTGTCATGTGACTTTCCCATCATGTGGCTGTGATATCTGTGACACTTGTGACATAACACTTTTCTATACTCCTCTTTATGTAGTAAGTCCAAAAGAAAAGTAAAGTAAAGTAAATATAAATAATAACTTAGCCGTTTTGTCAAGTCATGACAATAGGTAAAAAGAAAATACTACCAAAGCCAGTCATCATTAAAGAGGAAGAAGAGTTCAAAGTAGAGAAAATACTAAACAAAAGAGGAAAAAAAAAGTTCTTAGTCTAATAAAAGGGGTACACAGCAAAGGAAGACACCTGGGAAAGTAGGAAAAACCTGGAGAATGCAAAAGAGCTAGTAAAAAAGTTTGAGAGGGAGTATAGGAAAGAGGCTGAAAAACTCAGGTAATAGAAGCAGGAAGAAGAGAAGGAATTTAGTTGGGAACTACCTAGGGAATTTATAGCCAAATTACTCTATGGATAGGAATGAAAAAGGTATGAGAAGGAAAGAGAAAAGAGATAGGATGAAAATTGGAGTTGATGGAAAAATTCCTTGGAATGAGGAATCTTGAAAGGAAAGCCATGTTATAAGAGCCCCAAAAAGAAAATAACTTCTTGTACTTTTAAACAGTTGATCTACAATCTCAAGACATATAATGGGATAAAGCTATAAATAGTATGGGAACCTTAAGTAAACCATATCACATGATCAGGTTAAGTAATTGTAGAATATTCCAGAAGGACATATGATTGCAGGACTTTAGTACATAGACCATGTAAGAATAGTATAAGAGTATGTAGAATACAATAGAAAACATCCACCTAGAGTAAACTCTAAGTCTTCACAACTTCACATTAACATCTGTCCACTCTTGTAAGACTTTAGCCAAGGTGACTTAAATTCACTCCAAGTCTGAGTTAACAAGAAGAACTTTATAGAGCTCTTATTTATTTCTTATACACTACTCATACAACTACTACATGGTCTGTGCACTATTTTCCCATACTCATCATATGACCCATCATGTGATGTGACCTTGTGATATCCTGGGTGTGTGACATATGACATGTGACACTTTCCTGTATTTCTTCCTTATGTAGTAAGTCCAAAAGAAAATAAAATGAAAAGAAATATAAATAATCACTTAGCTGTTTTGCCAAGTCATGACATCCTCTGCTTCTGATATAACTTTTTTGAAAACTTTAACTGGATTCTTTATAGAGGGGAAAAGAGATATCAAGTGTTGATATAGGCTCAAGGTTGAAATGTACATTTGCCTTGTGGTCTAGAGTCTTATTACTAGAGGTCCTTGTATAGCCAATTGTATTACACTTTGTTTATTGGCTTAGAGCCTTGAGCTTGAGCCTTGACTACTTTTCTAATGTGACTAGTTGACAGGTGCATTTAGATCTGCATTGAGTTAATTTGGTTTGACAGGTGTTGAGATCACAATCTATTATCTAATAAAAGCTCAGTGCTACCTCCCTTAGCCTCAATTTTTCCAATTTTCACAATCACTATCAAGTTAATACCTTTATCCTGACAGTATAC
>Ga0157361_1000556_pt1 | contig 14295 bp, 13 predicted proteins | sample AttlaeALBM2_FD_111481 | JGI IMG/M metagenome (GOLD analysis project Ga0157361, IMG submission 111481) | Fungus gardens microbial communities from leaf cutter ant in Ribeirão Preto, State of São Paulo, Brazil - Atta laevigata ALBM2 | ecosystem: Host-associated > Fungi > Mycelium > Unclassified ...
ATCAAATAAGAAAGATTGAAATATACCTCAGTTCCTGTAAACACTGAACTGAGGTTTCAAAGTCCTACTACGTGGCACAACTACGTGCTTAGTAAGTGTCAATTAGGTAATCAATCAAAGAAAAAACATGAGAGCTTGGAGACGTCTGAAGGAAAATGAGCCTGCTTCAATTTACAACAATATATGTAATCGTCTCTGAGGTTTGCCCATTTTATCTTAACATGCTCAAGTTCTTCACTGAGCAATTGGTTTTCATTCATCATCTGGGAAATGCCTAGGTGAATCCCATCTAAGAAAAACTGATTGGTTTCATCTCTATTGCTTTGGCAAGAGCTGTGTCTTGATGATTCCTGCCCACCACTAAATGCTCAACATATGTGGCACAAATGGAGCAGATGCCTGTATGGACCTGGCCAAATTCTAGGCTATACCTCCACATTCTAGGGGAATTGTTATCAAGGAATCTAATAAAATTCTGCTGATGATGATTATACCATGGCCTTGAGGAAATGATGGTGGATGGAGGGTATATCCCCATCCCTGTTTTGTAATGCAAGGTTATTGTTATTATATTATAGGTTGTAGTCTGGGTTTTTATAGTCTACAGTTGGTACATCGGATGCTGTAGAGTTCTGAAGGGCTATGTAGCTAGTAGACTGACAATGAGTAATAAAGTATACGTATTACAAGTGTCCAATGGTGAAGATCCAAAGTTGTTATCTAAGATTATCACAACACTCCCCCTCAATGAGGATCTATGTGGTTCTAGTCATGCCAAGAAGTTTGGCAAAATGTTCGTGTTTTGCTTTTGGGAGTGCCTTGGTAAAGATATTAGCAAGATTGTTTTCAGTTGTGCAGTATTGTACTGAAACTTTGTTAGAAGCAATATGCTCTTGGATGAAGTGGTGACAAATATCAATATGCTTTGATTGAGCATGGAACTGTGAGTTTTCTGTGAATTTTATTGCAGCCTGGTTGTCGACATTGATGATAGTGGATCCATTAGGTGGTATTCCGAGTTTGGTGAGTAATTCTCAGATCCAGAGGCATTCATGAGTTGTGTTGCTGAGTGCCATGTATTCAGCTTCCATTGTAGACAGTGCGACTGTAGACTGTTTCTTCGAGTACCAAGAGATAGCTCCTCCTCCAAACATGATGGCATAGTCTGATACTGACCTTCTATCAGTCAGGTTTGTTCCCCAATTAGCATCTGAATAACTATGAGAATCGAGATTGGAAGGTAAGTAGGTGATGCCTAAGTTGAGTGTGCCTTTGATGTAGCAAAGGGCACGTTTGGCTGCTGTCCAATGGATTGGTGAGGGATTATTCATGAACTGAGATAGTTCATGGACCGTGTATTTGAGATCCGGTCTGGTAGTGATAGCGGCGAAGTTGAGTGAGCCAATAACAGTGGAATATTCATGCACTAGCTGAGGTAATGCAGGCTCAGCATCATCAGAGGTCTTGTTGAGTTTGACGTTAGGATTGAGTGGAGTAGTGACAGGGTGGCATTTGGTCATCTGAAATCTCTCAAGGATCTTCTTGAGATATTGAGTTTGGGTAATTGTGATGGAGCTGGTGGTCTTGTCTCGGGTTATTTCCATGCCTAATATTTGTTTGACTGGGCCTAAGTCTTGGATGTCGAACTTTGAGTTGAGGTCAGATTTGACCTGTGACATAAGAGTATTAGAGGATGCTAAGATGGTCATATTGTCAACATGTATAGCAACAATGACAATACCATCTGTGTTCTATTGAATATAAACACATTGGTCTGCAATGAGTCGAGTGAATCCTAGAGAAATAAATTCAGAATTTAGCTTCTTGTTCCAGATGGCACCAGACTGTTTGAGTCCATAGAGTGGGTGATGTAATCTGTAGACATGGTTGGTTCCATCTTCATAGCCAGGTGGCTGTTCCATATAGATTGTTTTATTGAGTTTACCATTTAGATAAGCCCCAACTATATCCATAGTGTGAATATCAAGCTTGTAGCGGGCAGCAATGGCTATAAGGGTCCAGAAAGTTTCAAGTTGGACTACAGGTGCAAAGGTTTCTGTAAAATCAATACTAGGGATCTGAGAAAATCCCTTAGTGACTAGGCGGCCTTTGTAACATGTAATAGCACCGGTGTGGTCTCGTTTGACTTTGAGAACCCATTTACATTTGATAGGTTTGCGATCCGCTGGTAATTCAGTGAGTTCCCAGGTACTAGTGTTTTCTAGTTGGGTGATTTCTTTGTCCATTGAGTCTTGCCATTGTGCTGCATCATGTCAAGATATGGCTTCATAATAGGATGAGGGCTCATCTGAAGTGATGGGATTACTTGAGAGAAGTGCAAACTTGTTGGTGGGTTTTTGATCAGGGCTGAGTAGGACGACAGTTTCCCAACCTGGGGGTTTGTTCCTGGCTTGAGGATTGTTAAGGACATGATAGTCTATTGATGGTTGGGATGCAATACGGGCAGAGCATTTGTGGGGTAGTGGTGCTGGTTTTGGGATATGTAACTTTGATGGTGCATTGGGTGGTTGGATAGAATAGTTTGTAGTTGTTTTCTTTGGGGTTTTGGGAGGTTCTAAGTCAAATTTTGAATCAAGTTGTGAACCCGAAATTTGCTTGGATATTTCCTGCTCTCCCTCAAGCAATGGAGGGTTCAAAGTATCAGTGACATTATTGGAGCTAGTAGGATTTGGGATAGTGTAGTGATACTCGTGTGTTTGATTCTCAAAGATCATGTTCCAGGATGTCTGAATCTGGCATGAGTGGGGGTTCCAGTATCTCCAAGCTTTGCCATGATCTGATAAGCCAACAAAGATGAATTCTCAGGATTTTGGGTCAAGTTTGGAGTTTTGGCCATCTTGTTGGAGGACCCAGCATTTAACTCCAAATTCTTGAAGCATTGAAATATCAGGCTTTTTTCCTGTAAAAGCTTCTTCTGGGGTAATGAGTTCTTTGAGAGCTTGTGTTGGTGATCTATTCTTGAGATAGCAGGCATAAGTGACTGCTTCTGGCCAAAGAAAGTAGGGGATATTGTGTTCAAGCATCATAGCGCATGCGTGCTCGATTAGGGTACAGTTGAGGCGTTCAGCAATACCATTTTGGGTGGGTGAGTGAGCAGCTGTGATTTCATATTGTATTCTACAAGATTTGAGGTAGTTAATTACCTCATGATCAATATATTCTCCTCTGCCATCAAATTGCATAGCTTTGAGGTTTTTGCTAGTTTGAGTCTTGATAAAGGCTTGGTAATCCTTGATATGTCTAAGAACATCCTTCTTTTTCATGAAGTGAATTTGAGTACATCGTGTTGTACCATCAGTGAAGCTAACATAATAGCATTCACCTCTAATTCCAGTAGTTCGAGCTGGCCCCCAGACATCAGTAAATGTTATGTCACTGATTTCTTTATATTCAGTCTTGGATTGTTCTGGAAATGGTGTGATGTGGGATTTGGCCTTGATACATGATATGCACTGAGGCGACTGAATGTCTGGGTTGACCTCCATTCTTTTGACCATGTCCTTTTCCTTCAGCATCTTAACTGATCCTATATAGATATGTCCCATGACTTTATGCCAGTCATGCCATGTACGGTTTTGTGGGGTTTGGGCAGCATAGGCATGGTGAGGGATGATTGGAGTAATATTGAGCATGTATAAGCCATTTTGTTTTGGTCCTGACATAATGATTTCATTCTGGTTATTTGGTAATGTGATAGTAATCCCCTTCTGATAGAAATTGACCCCACAGTTCATGTTTGTAATGCGGCTGATGGATACTAAATTGAATGGAGTGGTGGGACAGTGGATAGCATTGTATAGTAGTATAGGGTAAAATTGGTTTCCTACTATGGCAGTAAGTTTGACATCTCCTTTGCCTATGCCTTTGGTAGTACTGCCGACACCCTGAATTGGGTGATCTCATAGTTCTATGTAGGTGACGAAGGCAGAACAGTCTCGGACAAGGTGTGATGTAGTACCTGAATCAGCAATCCAGACAGTGGAAGTGAGTGTGCTTGCTAAGAGGGCTATATCTTGTGCGATAAATGAAAATTCTAATTGCACTGAGTAGGCAGTGTTAGAAAAATTCTGAAAATTTCTCCCATGACCACGAGAGTTGTTGTTATTATTAGAATTATTTCCAGGTTTTGATCTATTCTGAAGATCTTGTTTCTTGGTCCAACACTCCTTCTGAATATGGCCAACACATTTACAGTAGTGACAAGTGACATTGGCATTGTATTTTGACCTGTGAGAATGATTGTTGGTTGTTGATGGGCCTTGATAATTGTGATTACCATGAGCTGGGAGTGCAATTTCGGAAGAGGTATTTTTGGATTTCTTGCGCAGGTCTTCTTCCAGGATCTTAGATATGAGTTTAGATGAGTCAGAATCAGCAGTGTCCAAGATGGTAGACTTATCAATAGTGGACGCAAAAAGGTCCCAAGAGTTGGGTAGTGGTGTGAGGAGTATGATGGAGAATTCTGATCCTAGCATAGCTTGTCCTTGGCTAGCAAGTTGTTGACAGAGTCCACAGAGAGTACAGATATGCTCTTTAATGTCAGCTCCTTCTGGGCAGTGTGTCCTAAAAAGCTTTCGGCAAGTAGCAATAATACTTATAGTACCTGTAGCCTCATACATCCTTTTGAGTATATCCCAAGCTTCCTTTAATGTTTTTGCACCTGCAATATAGACAAGGGCACTGTTATCTACACACAAACTGATAGTGGAGAGGACCTTATGATCCTTCTCATTCCAAATTTCAATGGCAGATTCATTAGATTTGTTATTAGCAAGAGGGGGGTGCCATGGATTCGATGTATTTGAATAAGCCAAGATCGATCAAGATATACCTCATCTTGATATGCCAGATATTGTAGTTGGCCACACCGTGCAGGGGTTCAATCCGATAGGTGGATGTTGAATCTGTGCCAGTAGACATTAAGATATAGGTGCAATGAGAAAGTGTATATAGTTATGTGAGGTTGTTTTTGAAGGAGAGAGATAGGCAGCAGGGACAGAAGTGGGATAGTGAGCAATTTCAGTAAGGGCCAGGGCCCACAACCTTTTGCAGCATGAAAAGTGACCAGACTGGGGCTCGAACCTAGACTCTTCTGGAACTGCACCAGATGCTCTACCATTGAGCTATCAGGTTATCCAGGGTATCACAATGTGACCGGATTCCCCATTCTGTCACGCCCCCTGAATCCATCACATCAGATCATCTGCTGATCCACATAGTGGCACTGCACTGTTGGGGCCCATAACCTTTTGTAATGCGAGGTTAATGTTATTATATTATAGGTTGTAGTCCAGGTTTTTATAGTCTACAGTTGGTACATCAGATGCTGTAGAGTTCTGAAGGGCTATGTAGCTAGTAGACTGACAATGAGTAATAAAGTATACGTATTACAAGTGTCCAATGGTGAAGATCCAAAGTTGTTATCTAAGATTATCACAACACCCTGAACCCCCAAAACTCCTGCCAGATTGAGGGAAAGTGTCAATGGTGGGAGCTGGCATCTCCACCTCAGGGCTAAAAGGATCAAACTTGAAAGAAGGAGAGTGGAGAGGGAGCATGAGAGGATATGATGGAGGAGACAGGAGAAATGGGGGACTTGTTTAGGATCACCAGTTTAACTATTTATACTACGCTTTGTTAATGCCTGATCATCGTTGTGCCCCAGTTCCTCTTTTGAATTAATGTAGCAAAGCATCTAGTAATATCAATATTTTGGCTTCAGTTGTGTCACTGCTGCTATAGATTTCATATGGTAAATTTACAATGTAGAATAAAGAAGATGCAGACAAGACTGACACAGAGGAACAGAGTTTGAGTGATTCCAGTGTTCGGAAGCTGGAGGACAACAATAATGATGCTCTACATATAGATGCAAATGTCGGATATGGGATAGGATAACTTTGGACACATTTAGGCGCTTTTCTGTTGTTTTTTAGACTGATTCAAGGAAGTAATTTATGAAGTCAAAAAAGGGTATAGATCATCTGGCATAGAAACACCGCAAATAAAAAAATTAAGTCAAGTTGTTGGTATCACCTTATACAATTTCTGTGTAATAGACTGCTAATTTTTTTAAAAAAATCACCTTATACAAACCAGGGCATATCTCCCTAATACTTTGAGGCATAATCATCAGATCCCTTGACAATAAAACAATATCAAAGTTTGGGTGTCAAGATAGTCTTATTGTGATTATTGTTATGATGCACGGCCAGCAAATGCCATACAGGCATATACATGCCTGAAAGGGAAAAAGTAATGGGAAAGTAAAGATAGAGAAAACAAACTTGCCAGCACACCATTGAAACAGGCATAGGCTATACAGAAGAGTGGTAATAAAGCACAGAAGATGATACCACCCCCTCCCTCTTTTTTCTCTCTCGGAGAAAAATTCCAATGATGATCTCATATTGGGAGGAGAAGAAGGGACCGGTCCCTCTTTTTTGAGAATCTTGTCCAATTTTCTCTTGATCACTTAACTCCGATGATCTTTGATCTGACTGGGATAAACAATCATTTTTCTAAAAAGAAATCTTGGTTGACATATTGCTATCAAGGAGACAGACAGGTGCTAGAACCTTATAGAGAACCCGATCACAGTTGAAGAATTTTGGGGTTGATCAACTCATTTGAAAAATTATGCATGTGCAAGATGCACAGCCAGTTCCATGGAATTCAAGGTCACCTTCTATTTTTTTTCACATGCGGCAACTAAAAAACTTTCTGCAGAGTTTTTTGGGGGGACTTATATCAATATCAATAGATCTTCTAGTAGATATTACTCATTAGAGACTTTGTTATAAAAATCCACTTTCCTCAACCCATCAAAATGAACTTTTAATCCTCTTGTTTGAACTACTTCTGATCATTTGTTTAAGACAATGTAATCAAGGAGGAGGTGGATTAATTACAACATCCAAAGTCAGGGGCAAAGAACTTCCTAATCAAAACAGCATCCACTGTAAATCATTGCTCAAGTGAAATCAAACTCGTGTAGATCCACAACAAATCACACACATACAATTCTCACAATGAAATCATGATTATTGTCAAGGAAAAGCAAAATTACCGGTACGAAAAATCAATCCTTAAAAGAGCAAACCACCAAAACACTTTTTTTTAGAGAAACAGACATCAGTGAAAGCAACTCAGCTACCCAACAACATAACACTCACCACACATTTCCACGGACTCGTTCCCATGATCATAACACATATCATTCACGTTCGAAGGTTGAAGGTGTTGCTGGTGATGATAATGATACCCATCCGCCGCCGCCATAGAGCCAGGTTGAGATAACGTCAAGAAAACTGTAGTTGAACCGGCACCTGCTGTAGCTGGGGACCTGGCTTTGGATAGGGCCGTGTTTGTGGAGGTGACCATGCTTGATGATTCAAACGTTGATACTGAGCACCTTGGGATGAAGAAGATGAGAATGACGAGAAAGATGACAGATAGTTATACCCAAACTCACCACCACTACTCGGTGATCCAAATCCAGTTGAATGAACCTGAGGCAACACACTCAGTGAAAGTGTCCCACTGAACTGTCCTCCTTCATCATCGCAACACAACTGATCGGCAGCAACAACAGGCGACACATCCAATGAACCACTACAGCTACTACCACCACCCCACATATATCTAGGTGGCTGTATCACATCTGTTTGTACAGCAAAAAGAGAGACAGTGAGACGAACCGATTATTCAACGGTGGTACAGGTCAACGGTGGTATAGCGGGCGGTCTGTCCTGCCTGCATTGAGCGCGTTAACAATGGCATCCTGCCATTTGTTGAAGGGGTGGTGGGTTGAAGACTCGTGATTCTTGGTGATGGGGACCATGAAATTCTGCACGCCGTACGGAGAGGCATCAACCCGGGCAATGATCTTGTGCGCAGCAGGATTGCGTACTATGTCTTGCCACGGTGACTGAGTGGAGGGGTCACACGATGCCAGCATGATGCCGACAAGCACCTCGGTTTGATGGAGGCGGGCTTCGATGGCATCGATGGAGTCCTTGCGGGGTTTGTGCTTTCTGGATGGTCCAAGAAAGGTGCAGGCTGCAATGAAACTGATGTGAGAATGGGAGATGTGCACAGAAAAAAAAGACATGCAGGTGCCAGATATCGCCTTTACCACTGTTGATTTACCATGGGCGACATGTCTGATTGTTCCTAATCAACGTGAAACGACCTTAGAACTAGGATAATCTTGGACCAGCTTGGTTGTTGCCTAAGGGTAGACAAATGAGCCCAGTGTTCGTGCCGCAAAAATCAAGCAAACTTCAGAGATGCTTTCGAGATGACCTCTGGATATGATCAACGTGCAGGACCTAGTCTTGCTCGCCATCACCATCCTCCTCAAACTCATAGCCTCCGTCTCTTTTGTGAATTGTCTCGTTGCCCGACATAGTGACAATAAGCGATACGATGGATTTTTTTAACTCTGGAAATCGGCTGCCTTCTGAGCGGTTCCAGTCACGTGAATGGAATGTATTTTCGTGTGGGTCTAAGATTTGCAACGACGTCATTCGCTGCGCCGCTACGCGTAGGATACAGCATATTGACTGCTTAGTGGCAAAGGAATGATATATTTTCACAACATATCTCTACTACCTTCCGAAATCTGGAAACAGCGGTAATGAGGTCAGAACTCTGCGAGTACCTGCACTACATACTGCATCTACACTTGCAAAGACGATTGACCAGTCTCATCACTCGATGTTGAACTATTGTGCTACCTAAGCTTATTATCTTCAGGGAGCGAGGAGCAGGTATTTCTATGCCAAGCAATTGACAGGTATTAGAACAAGACTGGTGAAGAGAGTAGAAAGCTACAAGAATAAAAGATCTGTGCGAGCTATCTTTTTGTATCTGAGTGACCTGCCTTCTCATTTTGCTGATGCATCGTGATATTTCTTGTGCAATAGATTCCAAATCGGTTGGATAATGGCCGTGGCCTAAACTGCCTAGGAGGCTCCAGGTCTATCAGGATGTCCTCTTGATCATCATCCTCTATATTCATCAAGGCAGTCAACACGAGTTTGGGATCCCACAGCTGCTGGAAGCTGGGGCCCCACGCCGAATTCATATATCTTTTATTAGGTTCCGAGAATTTGTCAGGGGCTGTGTACAAGCATTGAAAGGATATGAGTGCTATATTACGCTTTGCGACTAAACATTCAAACCTACGCGGCATGAGCAGCATATCACATTTGGATGTTGTCCTTGGTGAAACCTGGGGTCGTAGGCATTTCAAGGGCCGCTTCATTGGGGCTGTGGAAAATCTTTTGTGTTGACCTTCCGGAATTGCCACGTTGGACCCCTCTGCGGCTAAATTACCTGATGCACCCATGCCATTTGCATCTGGGTCATTGAAAGCAAGGGGCTGGAATAACCTCACCCAGCGGTCTGTAAAAGGCAATAAACCAGTCCCATACTTGAGCTTGATCGATGAGGGGATCTCAGAGATGAGTAAATTACCTTGTAGTGCGGCATCAACGTGGTGTCGGCGATCGTAGAGCATTTTCAAGAGATCCAGGTAAGTTGATTTGTGTAGATTGAATGGAGAAGCTGTGCGGGATGAAGAATATGGAGGGATTCCAGCTATTGTCAATGTCTTACGAGCGATCTTCCAGGTATAGAAAAAAAGTAATCAAAAAGATAAAGTCAGTCATCCTAGGAGGAGAAATAAATAGCTTACTTCGATAAGACACACAATCTGTTGATGACCACATATGTGTCAGCTCATTGTGGCAACACAACAACAGGACGAAAAGATTGACCGACCTTCCTCGAATACCGGCGGAATTCATCTGGTGTTAAGGAGTAGCAAGTAAACAGCCTCTTTGCGCCTTGAAGAAAATGAGAAATGCGGCACAAACTGTTGGCTATATCTACAGCATCGTTGTCCAGATCTACCACATCTAGTGGAGAATGTAGAACTATTTGATTGCTTGCATGAGAATGATAGAAAGGGAACCGAATGGAAAAAGGCAGCGAAAGACACATAGTTCAAGGGGAAGAGGTAGTGTACTTCAATCAGTGTTGAACGTTGTTTCGGGTCAAGATGGTTTCGGATAAACCATTGGCTCCAGGAAACCGTGGCAGATCACACCCTGGACCTGGACTGACCTCACGCGGCATATTCCGATTTCAAGGTCACACCTGTCATCCACACTGCTACATTTGCAAGTTCTAACACTTCTGGAGCTATAAATAAGGCATTCATATTTTTCGAACAACACTCGGGAAGTGCGAGACATAGCACGTGATTCTGCCTTTTTTTTAGATTTGTATTCTGCAACAAGCAAGCTAGTACTAAGACACAGAGGGCATAAGCAGGACCTAATGTTAGGTTGTGTGTCTACAGAAGGAACGTGGCCATTGATGCCTCTCAAAGGTCGCAGGCAGAATTTCATGGCCCCCATCACCAAGAATTTCTAACCCACCACCCCTTCAACGAATGGCAGGATGCCATTGTAAACGCACTCAATGCAGGCAAGACGGACATCCTCTGCACCACTGTTGAATAATTTGTTCGTCTCACTGTCTCTCTTTTTTCTGTTAGTCCCTCTAATATTGACAGTTATCCCTCCCCTTTCGCTGCTTGTTATAATGCTCCTCTCCCTCCGCCCCGACTCCTCTACCAAGCCCTCTTTCTCATGGGTTACCGCGAGATCGGCATTGGTGTTATGACACTTGTATGGACTTTGATCTTGGCATGCACCGGAATGCCGATGATCGGAGATGCCCTGCTCAAGATCAGGGTCCTTCTATCCCTATCTTTAGTGCCTCGAAATTCGAAGAGCGACGTCGGATTTGGTTTGGCTATGTTGTCATCGAGTCTGCGCGTGGGTACAACAAAGCTGACCAAATTTGATAGCGACATCCTCTTATGTGTATCCATTCGATAGAGCTTCTGTGTTTCTGTGTTCCTATGCGTTTACAGCCAGTATCATGCATGTCATAAGCTGTCGTCTTTGATTGGGTCCTAATCTTCCATAGATCTACAAATATGAAAATTCTGTTTGTCCTCGACCAGGCTGCTATCGTTCCTTGATAAAGAAGATGAAGAAAAATTTCCCCTGTGAGCGGCCTGGTTGTGGTCATCGCATGAAGCTCATCCATTATGTCTCCTTTGTCGATTACCCTGGACCCGATATCCTCATGGCCGCGATGTTAAACGGTGCTGCTGTCATGGATATCGCTCTTCTCCTCATCGCTGGTACCGAAACATGTCCTCAGTCTCAGACTTCAGAGCATCTAGCTGAGATTATGAAATTCGAGAACATCATCATTCTTCAGAATACAGTGGATTTGATCAAGGAAGCGCAGGCTTCCGAGCATCAAAAGAGCATATGTGTCTTTGTTAAAAGCAAGATATCAACTCATGTCTGGATATTCTACTCATTGGGGACCAGGTACCGTCGCCGAGAGTTCTCCAATTTCAGCCCAGTATAAATACAACATCCCAAATGAAGATTGAGGCTGCTGCTGTCTGTGCATGTACAGGTAGGCGATCACAGGTATCCTCAGGCAAGTGGATAACGATCCACAAGTTTATATCGATTGTCGTTGATATTGTTTCGGGATGATATTTTATTCCTATGGATGTTGGCTGTGGTGGCTCTATATCCACAAGGTCTATCCTGTTATCAGCTGCGGAAGGCAACATCGTAAGAGGAGTATAGCTTCAACAGAGACACAAGCCGAGAAGGGGAACATGTTGGCTCAAACGTCACTGAGCTCAGAAACTGAAAATTTATGCTTGCTGTGCGTATGCAAATGGATGAAAGGTAGGTCTTACATGAAAAGCTAGACCAGAAGGACACTGCATGGAGGATTCTGCCCATGTTCACTGAGTGCGAAACCTTCCAAGATTTGAACATGGCATCAAGAACGATTTCTCTGGTTAGATATTTGGTTGGATGAGGACATCAAGAGAGATATTATTTCAAAGATACGCCTATTACTGATGTGTAGGCAGCCTGAAAGTAGGATGGATTTTGACAATTCAGAAAACAATAGGTGGTGTGGCAATTCATTTGGCATCGAACGACCATCCAAGCCCCATCCAAGCCTTGATCTCTATTCTAAATCAGATAGTTCCTCTCAGACCATGTCGGACAACCAACTGTGTCTTGTCTCAACAACTGCGCTTCTCAATCACTTGTGCCTCCCATTACAACTATGGAGCTCCTGGCGATTATGGCGACCAAATTACCCAACGGTCCTTCCCCTCATCCTCTAAACCCAAGCCTCGGTTTAGACTCACAGATCTACATAAGCTTGTGACATTTATATGAGTGTGTGTCTCTATGCAGTTATTTCAGGCAACTCTATCCAACGTAGCTACCGCATGGAACGATGACAGACGATGAAATGCGCGCCATGCCGATTCCCGCATTGCAAGATGAAGGTCTTCTCTTCTTATGGCTGACAGGTTGTGCAATGGAAGTAGGACGTGTATGCCTCCGCGTCTGGGGCTACACTCGTGTCGATGAAGTTGTGTGGGTAAAGATCAATCAACTTCAACATGTAATACGCCCAGGACGTACTGGTCATTGGCTCAACCATACAAAGGAACACATGCTTGTCGCCGTCAAGTTACCACCGCCCTCTTCTCACAGTGGCTCTGGATCTGAGCTCAAGTAAGTCAATTGTGGTGTAGATATGGACGTCGTCGTCAGTGAAGTGAGGAAGACGAGTCGAAAACCAGATCAGGTATATGGGTTGATTGAGTGAATGCGTCCTGGAGGAAGAAAGATTGAGATTTCCTGGAGGAGGCATAGCATTCGACCAGGGTGGTTAACATTGGGGAATCAGCTGGGGCCTATGGACCAGATCTGAGAGGAAGATTTACTCAAAAGAGTACAGACTAAGTGAGTATCTGCCTAGTTTATCATGTCACAGAATAAATTATACTTTGACCAGGTATCCAGAGAGGAAGATCACTGTCCCTTCTTTACCGAATGTAAAGTTGTGAGGTGCTTTGACTCGAAGCTTTACTTTTCACCTCGTATAGATCCTATGCTTTCTACCTGTGTATTTCTGAACAATGTTACCGAGGGTAGACAGAGCGGCATCATTGGCGACGTAGCAAGACGAGAAAACCAAACCAGCTTCTTTGCGATGAAGAGCTTCGACTTCTGTCTCCGATCCCAGATGCATCACGCCATTACCAGGCATATTCTGGGTACCACCTGCTCCATGACCATAATTATCCACAGTACAACTGCGAAATTACAACTGAGTTCGATGGAAGAGCTAGCGTTTGAATAGAACACACTGTATAGTTTCAAGCATGACTGGATTATTGCCTATGTCAAGATGATCATTGGCGTGCCATACTTGCACTTGATTTGCAATGTGAGCAACGAGGGAGCTTTCCACAAGTTGGTTCATGGTGCTGAAATAACGATAGGACTTGTCCCGATGCTTCTTGTCAAGCACTTCTTTGTAGAAAGCCTCATAGCTGAAACTGATGTGTTTCCCGGCCTCAAAGATTTGCTGGTGAAAAAGGCAGCCACTTGCAGAAGCCTTCTCCTCTGGATGCCCTTAGCGGCAGTTGCAGTGGCTGATTCATCTGCCATGCATGCGTGCGGCAACTCGAGCAGCGGAAGCGTGGAAGCACTTGTCAATAGATATACCGGCAGGGATATTTACGCCTTTCTCCTTGTAGATCTTTTCGACGTTGGCATTAGTGGCGACACTGGCATACCTTGCGACATTCTTTTGAGCGAGTGCTGAGGGCACCTGGCAGCCTGCTCAGAAAGCGACGGAAAACGCAAAGAGGTATTGAAGAGTTTGTCCATCCAAGGAAACAAAAACCAAACAGTCAAATCCGCCGTTGCACTGTTTTTTATGTTGTCTATGTTGCCAGAAATGCCATTGGGAGAGTTAATAGGACTCATATCTATCAAAATGAAAGGCAATGAAAGGCACAAATATGAAAGAAAGACCTGGGTCACTCGGTGTAACTTACTGCAACGACGTCGTCCTCAGCAGATTTATTGGCTGCTGGTCTGACTCGGGGCCACCGTGGATGTCGAGTGAGGGGAGAGATTGTGAGCAGTGATAGGTTGAGCGCAAATGGATTGGAGGACTTGTCCGGATTGTCTCTTGGGCGATAGAATTTGGGTAAGTCCAAGTGACCTAGCAGAAGCATCGAAGATAGTGCAAGCAGTTGAAGCGGCCTAGCAGATCCCAAGAGTGCTCCCTGGCAGATTTCGTGAGTTGATCTACACAATGTAGACCGGATCAGAACTTGTG
>Ga0157361_1000558_pt1 | contig 14287 bp, 10 predicted proteins | sample AttlaeALBM2_FD_111481 | JGI IMG/M metagenome (GOLD analysis project Ga0157361, IMG submission 111481) | Fungus gardens microbial communities from leaf cutter ant in Ribeirão Preto, State of São Paulo, Brazil - Atta laevigata ALBM2 | ecosystem: Host-associated > Fungi > Mycelium > Unclassified ...
GGTAATGCAAGTTATTCTGCTTGATAAAGTAGCAAACCTGGGCAGCCTGGGTGATCAGGTTAACGTTAAAGCGGGCTACGCTCGTAACTTCCTGGTTCCACAGGGCAAAGCTGTTCCTGCTACCAAGAAAAACGTTGAGTTCTTCGAAACACGTCGCGCTGAACTGGAAGCCAAACTGGCTGACGTTCTGGCTGCTGCTAACGCACGTGCAGAGAAAATCAGCGCACTGGGCACCGTTACTCTCGCGTCTAAAGCAGGCGACGAAGGTAAACTGTTCGGTTCCATCGGTACCCGCGACATCGCTGACGCTGTAACTGCAGCTGGCGTTGAAGTGGCTAAGAGCGAAGTTCGCCTGCCGAACGGCGTTCTGCGCACCACCGGTGAGCACGAAGTTGACTTCCAGGTTCACAGCGAAGTCTTCGCTAAACTGGTTGTGAATGTAGTTGCTGAGTAATTCCACTCTAAATAATTCAAGGTGCGGGAAGGCGGCAAGGGAATGAATCCAGGAGCTTACTCAGGTAAGTGACTGGGATGAATGAGCGAAGCCAACGCATCTGCAACTTGAAGTATGACGAGTATACTCAGTAATGCGAAAACGCCGGCCATGTGCCGGCGTTTTTGTGTCTGGCGCTTACTGCGCGCGAATAAAGCTGCCGTCCGGCTGACGGGTAAACAGCACCGGGCCGCTGCCGCCCTCCACGGTTAAACCGGTCACCACGCCCTCTGCATTCTGACGAATCTTCACCAGCTGCCCACTCTGCAACGCGCTCAGCGGCTGGCCATCGCCCTCCACGCGCGCCATCGCGAAGACATCATTCACCGGCAGATTATTGTCACGAAACAGCTGCGCCAGCGTCTGCCCTGATGCGATGGTATAACTGTGCCACTCACCCTGCGCATCGCTTTTCGGCGTGTTATTTGTCTGCTGCTGCCGGGCATTATTATCGTAGATCTCGGCCTGCATCGGCACCTCTTTGCCCTGATCTTCAGCCGGGCGCTCTACCGGGTATTGCGGCGTACTACCGGGCCAGAGAAAGGCGATCAGCAGCACCAGCAGTGCAATCACAATACCGCGGCGGTGAAACGGCGGTAGCGGATTCAGCCAGCGCACATCGTCCAGCGCGTGCCAGAGTCGTTGCAGTGCGGCCGGCATACGGGATGGTGTTTCAGAAGCCATTCGTGAATCCTCCTCGCGGGCAGCGCCGGATGTTCTTATCGGCAACCTGCGTTGTAACCTCGAAATGAGCGTACGCGGCGTGCGCGTCCTGCGGCGTCGTGGGGCAATCTGGCCCATGTTTTCTCTCTTGTTGTACAGTATGGGCAATGCAGACGGGAAGTGCCTGCCAGCATTGAAAAATTTGACCTGAGTATTGTTTCTCTTTCGCCGGGAAATGTCATCTGCGGCGCGCGAGATTTTACGCCAGCCGCCGGCGCTGTTATGCTGCCGGTTCTATTTTCTCCGGGATTAAGGAATCAAGATGACGACCCCTTCATTTGACAGCGTCGAATCACAAGCAAGTTACGGTATCGGTTTACAGGTTGGTCAGCAGCTGCAAGAGTCTGGACTGCAGGGTCTGCAGCCAGAAGCGCTGCTTGCGGGCCTGCGCGACGCGCTGGAAGGGAATTCGCCGGCGGTTCCGGTTGACGTGGTACACCGCGCGCTGCGTGAAGTACACGAGCGTGCAGAAGGCGTGCGCCGTGAGCGTGTTGAAGCGATGGCCGCACAGGGGCAGACATTCCTTGAGCAGAACGCGCAGCGTGAAGGCGTGAGCAGCACCGAATCCGGCCTGCAGTTCAGCGTGATTACCCAGGGCGACGGTCCGATTCCATCGCGCCAGGATCGCGTACGCGTGCATTACACCGGTAAGCTGATCGATGGTACCGTGTTTGACAGCTCTGTCGCGCGTGGCGAGCCAGCGGAGTTCCCGGTAAGCGGCGTGATCGCCGGCTGGATCGAAGCGCTGACCCTGATGCCGGTCGGCTCCAAATGGGAGCTGGCGATTCCACACAACCTCGCATACGGCGAGCGCGGTGCGGGCGCATCCATTCCGCCATTCAGCACCCTGGTGTTTGAAGTTGAGCTGCTGGAAATCCTATAATTTCAGGTGAGCTGCTTTATCGTAGCGGCCGGCTGTGCCGCTACGATCGCCCTATGACTTATCGCTTCTGTAGATCCACCTGCCAGAGCGCAAACCCCACCTCATCACTGCCGACCGCTTTCATCGGGTAATCGGCGTGCTGCCTGATAAACGCTGTCGCTTTACTGCCCGGTGCGGTCTCAAAGCGGATATCCAGCGCTGTATCGCTGTTAATCGGTGCTAAGCGCCAGTTATGATCGGCCTGCGGCTGTACGGCACCCTGCGCTTTCGTCTCACTGCTGATATAAGCGGCGACCACCGAGCGGTTCTCATCGGGTGAAGCAAACGCCACATACTTGTCGCCGGTGCCGGCAAACTTACCGCCATAAGCGCGATAGTTGTTGGTTGCCACCAGGAACATCGCCTGCGGATCGATCGGCTTACCCTGCCATGTCAGATCGCGAATGCGTGAGGCCGCTTTGTTGATCAGCGTGCACTCGCTGTCGTAACGGGCCGGCTGCGTGACGTCGATCTGGTACTGTACGCCATCAATCACATCGAAGTTATAGGTGCGGAAGTCCCAGTTGATAAGCGACTGCGGTTTACTGCTGTGTGGATCGATCTGATTAAACTGCGCTGCTGAGCACTCCAGCCACTCTTTGACCTGCGCACCGCTGACTTTCATCACCACCAGCGTATTAGGGTAAAGGTAGAGATCGGCGGCGTTGCGGAACGTCAGTTCACCTTTCTCCACTTCGACATAGCTGGCCGGATCGTTTTTACGGCCACCGGCTTTAAACGGGGCGGCGGCCGAGAGCACCGGCAGGCGGCCCAGGTCGGGATCGCCCTGGATAAAGTGTTCAACATAAGCGCGCTGCGCATTATTCACAATTTGTACCGTCGGGTCATCCTGCACCAGCGACAGATAGCTGTACATCACATCCGCCGATTTACCGATCGGCTTCGCGACGAATTCACGTGTGGCGCGGTGATCCTGCGCCATTACCTTCACCAAATCGGCATCTTCCGCTGCCAGCGATTTTTTTGCCACGCTGTCATAAATGGGCCGCGCTTCCGCTTTGCCCTGGGTGACCTGCCATTTGCCGCCTTCGTTATTCAGCACCAGATCCACCACGCCGAGATTGTCGCCCCACATGCCGGGCATCACCGCCGGTACGCCGTTAAGCGTGCCCTGAGCAATATCAGCGCCCTTGATGGCGGCAAACTCTTTGCCCGGGAAGACCGCGTGCGCATGGCCAAACATAATGGCACTGATGCCGGGCACCTGGCTGAGGTAGTAAACCGAGTTCTCTGCCATTGCGTGATACGGCTCGCTGCTTAAACCCGAGTGCGGAATAGCGATGATTATTTCAGCACCTTTTGCGCGCATTTCCGGCACATAGCGCTTCGCTGTTTCCGTGATGTCATCAACGTGCACTTTGCCCTGCAGATTGTTGCGATCCCACACCATAATCTGCGGCGGCACGAAGCCGATGTAACCGATTTTCACCGTATGCGCCTGGCCATCACGGTCAGTAACCCGGGTTTCTTTGATCAGATAGGGCGTAAATAGCGGCTTTCCGCTTTTTTCATCAATGATATTGGCGTTGACGTAGGGAAAACGCGCCCCGGCCAGCGCTTTGTGCAGGTAGGGCAAACCGTAGTTGAATTCGTGATTACCCAGGTTACCCACGGTGTAATCCAGTGTGTTCAGCGCCTTATAGACCGGATGAATCTCCCCCTGCTTCAGCCCTTTGGCGGCCATATAGTCGCCCAGCGGGCTACCCTGAATGATATCGCCGTTATCCACCAGTACGCTGTTTTTTGCCTCACTGCGCGCCTGCTGAATCAGGGTGGCGGTACGCACCAGACCAAATTTTTCGGTTGGCGTGTCTTTGTAGTAGTCAAAATCCATCATATTGCTGTGCAGATCGGTGGTTTCCAGAATGCGCAGATCCACGGTGGCGGCCTGGACTGAGGCGGCGCTGATGCACAGGGCCAGTAACGACATGCTCGCTTTGAACACGGCTTGCTCCTTGTTCGCTCTAATGGGCCTCTCAAAATAATGTAAAACCGTGACGAATTAACATTTCAATATGTGATGGATATCTGGCTTTTGCGCTTTTTGTCGCGCTGACGCGCATTCAGCAATGCGCCATAGCCGCCGGGAACGAACTATGATATTGATAAACATATCATTTACCGCTGCCGATCGTGGAGAGGCGGGCGGTCTGAGCACAACTGCTAAAATGACTGAAGATAAGTAGCTTGTGTCTGACCGGCAAAATCAGCAGAGATGAGGTGAAGCATGTTAGATAAAATTTGCCAGCTGGCGCGTGAAGCGGGTGATGCCATTATGCAGGTGTACGATGGCGCACAGCCGATGGACGTGGCGCATAAATCGGATGATTCGCCCGTCACCGCCGCCGACCTTGCAGCACATAAAGTGATTGTGCAGGGCTTAGCCGCACTGACGCCGCAGATCCCGGTGTTATCGGAAGAGGATCCGCCAGGCTGGGATGTGCGTCAGCACTGGCAGCAGTACTGGCTCGTAGATCCGCTTGATGGGACTAAAGAGTTTATTAAGCGCAACGGTGAGTTCACGGTGAACATTGCGCTGATTGAGAACGGTAAGCCGGTGCTGGGCGTGGTCTATGCGCCGGCCTTAGGCGTCATGTACTCTGCCGCTGAAGGCAAGGCATGGAAAGAGGAGGGCGGCAACAGAGCGCAAATCCAGGTGCGGGAAGCGCGTCCGCTGCTGGTGGTGGTGAGCCGCTCCCATGCGGATAAAGATGAAGAGCTGAAGGAGTACCTGACGCAGTTGGGTGAGCATCAAACCACGGCAATTGGATCTTCGCTGAAGTTCTGCCTGGTGGCGGAGGGCAAAGCGCAGCTCTATCCACGCTTTGGGCCCACCAATATCTGGGATACCGGTGCCGGCCACGCGGTGGCGATTGCCGCCGGGGCGCACGTGCACGACTGGCAGGGTAAAACACTGGATTACGCACCACGTGAATCATTCCTTAACCCGGGCTTCCGCGTATCGCTGTTTTAACCTGTCATGTCCGCCGGGATTTTGGCGGCCTTGCGGGCCGCCAGCAAGCGCTACTTATCCAGCAGTTCGTGCAGCAGCTTCATCGCCTGCTGCACCTCATCCTGCGTCAGTGGGCCATCTTTGGCGTAACGCACGTGGGCGGTTTTATCCAGCACCACAATCGCTGAACCGCCTTTCTCCAGCTGCCAGGCTTTGCGCGCGCTGCCATTGCTATCAATAATGAACTGCGACCACGGGAACTGCTTTTTATTGCTCTCTATGCTGCTGCGCACAAACATGCCGGTGCCCGGTATGGCATCATCAGTGTTCACCACGGTGGTGGTCTGATAGCGATCGTGCGGTAACTTAGCCGCTTTAATGGCTTCAATCAGCGCCGCGTTTTGCTCTTTCGCCGATGAGCGCCCGGCAATGTGTAAGATTACGCGCACTTTGCCGCTCAGCTGCGCACTGTTCCACGGTTGATAGCTAAACTTATCCTGCTGGTATATCAGTTCGCCTCTGTCGTTAACGCCAACTGCCGGTACGCGTTCACCAACCTTAAACGCGTGCGCCGACGCGAGGCTGGGCAGCAGCAGTGCCAGGGCTATCAAAGAGTGGGCCAAACGCATGTAGAGCTCCTTAGTGATCCGACCAGTTATTCATGATTCTGCAATATTAGGCGTGGATGATGCGCCTGTCGCGATGAGTTAGCAGCTTTGTAACCCATGCCACAATTCCTTAACCAATGAAGGTTTATACTGAGTTTTGTGATCGTCATGACAGAGTTATCTGTAATGATGTGTCAATTCAGTAAAAAATCCACTTTTTCGGAACATTGGTAAGGATTCATGTTCTATAGTTATGCCTCATTTGCGCTTCATGGGCTCGTACCGAATTTGGCAACGGCGAAGCGTATTACATCTGTTCAGGAGTTAAACAGCATGAAGATCTTCCAGCGCTATAATCCGCTGCAAATTGCGAAATATGTAAAGACGCTATTTAAAGGAAGGTTGTACATCAAGGATGTTGGCGCGTTTGAATTTGATAAGGGCAAAGTTATGTTGCCGCGCGTCAAAGATAAACAGCATCTTAGCGTGATGTCAGAAATCAATCGCCAGGTGCTGCGGCTGCAAGCCGAGTACAACTAAGCAGTAACAGAAAGGGCGCCGCTGGCGCCCTCAATGTTTATAGCAATGATATGTCAGGCCGTAACACCATCCACTAAGACGAAAGGTCCTGATCCTCTCCCGCACTCTTCGTGACATTCAGCACCGGCGGACGATCGTCAATGCGCGTCACCAGCAGCTGATCGATACGGTAGCTATCAATATCCACCACCTCAAACTTATAGCCTGAGAACTTCACGAAATCGGTGCGTTTCGGGATCTTACGCAGCATATACATCATAAAGCCGCCGATGGTCTCGTAATTGCCGGACTGCGGGAACTCATCAATATCCAGCACGCGCATCACGTCATCAATCGGCGTACCGCCCTCGACCAGCCATGAGTTCTCATCACGCGCGACAATCTGCTCCTCCTGGCCCTGACCAACCAGATCGCCCATCAGCGTGGTCATGACGTCGTTCAGGGTAATGATGCCGACCACCAGCGCATACTCATTCATGATGACCGCAAAATCTTCGCCCGCGGTTTTGAAACTCTCCAGCGCTTCGGAGAGCGTCAGCGTATCCGGTACGATCAGCGCGGCACGGATCTGCACGCCGCTGTTAAGGGTCATGCTCTGGTTGCCCAGCACGCGCAGCAGCAGCTCTTTGGAGTCAACGTAGCCGACGATGTGGTCAATATCACCGTCGCACACCAGGAATTTGGAGTGCGGATGCCGGGCGATTTTGGTCTTCAGGCTGGTTTCATCTTCGTGCAGATCAAACCACACGATGTTTTCGCGTGAGGTCATTGAAGACGGCACGGTGCGCGACTCCAGCTCAAACACATTCTCAATCAGCTCATGCTCCTGCTTGCGCAGAACGCCCGCAAGGGCACCGGCCTCTACTACCGCGTAGATGTCGTCAGAGGTGATGTCATCTTTACGCACCATCGGCAGTTTGAAGATGCGGAAAAAGACGTTGGCCAGACCATTAAACAGCCACACCAGCGGACGCATGATCAGCAGGCAGAAACGCATCGGGTTGATGATACGCAGCGCCACCGCTTCGGGCGCAATCATCCCTACGCGCTTTGGCGTTAAATCCGCAAAGAGAATAAACAGGCTGGTAACCACCGTAAATGAGCAGATAAAGCTCAGCTGCTCAGCCAGTTCAGGCGACATAAAGCGACTGAACAGGCTGCTGAACGCCGGCGAAAATGCGGCGTCGCCGACGATACCGCCAAGAATCGCCACGGCGTTCAGGCCGATCTGCACCACGGTGAAGAACATGCCAGGCTGCTCCTGCATTTTCAGCACGCGCTGCGCATTAATATTGCCTTCGTCAGCCAGCAGTTTGAGTTTGATCTTGCGGGCAGCCGCCAGCGAGATCTCCGAGAGAGAGAAGAATGAACTGATCACAATCAGTAAAAGAATGACAAGTAAGCTATCGAGCATAAAAGGTCCGTTGGGTTAATCACTTGTCATTTTTGGCCTGGGCAGCGCGAAGAGGGCGTACATCCGGTACTCACCAGTCAAACAGGGCTATCCGTGCCAAAAATGTCTGCGCCATATCGACAAGGTCATCATAACGTCGGGGCAGAAATGAACGCAGGCGAGGCCTGCTGGTCGCTGATTATAGCAGCAGCGCTTATCCTGCCGCCAGAGGCGCGATTTCCAGGTTCAGATTAATCTGAGTGAAACCGGCTGGTGCGCAGAAGCGCGGCTTCGTTGTTGTATCGTTCAGCGCATTTATCGACAATAGCGGCTGATTTGGCTTAGTCGCCGCTTTTACGCAGCCGCTCGCAAAAAAGAGCGGCTATGCTGATGGGTACACAGGTAGTGGTGATACCCTTTACACCAGAGTTAACGCCCCTGCGGAATAGGGGCAGGCATTATTAACAGGAGTACGCGTGCCGCGATTTCATGCTTATTGTCTGGCCAGCCTGTTGCTTGCTGCGCCTGCCGTTGAGGCAGCTAAAGTGCGCCTGCAGCTGGAAGGTCTGACCGGGGATCTACAGAAAAACGTTCGGGCGCGCTTGTCCACCATCGGCAGTGACGAGGTGTCTAACGATGGCCGCTTCCAGGCGCGCGTCGCTGATGCCATCAAAGAGGGTTTGCGCGCGCTCGGCTATTACGAGCCTCAGATCGATTTCGAATCGCGTCCGGCGCCGGCGCAGGGCGGGCGTCCGGTGCTGATTGCCCACGTGCAGGCGGGCGAACCGGTGAAGATTGGCGGCAGCAGCATTGTGATTGAAGGCGCCGCAAAAGACGATCCGGACTACAAAGCCTGGGTTAAGCAGGGCAGGCCGAAAGTGGGCACCCAGCTAAACCACGGCGCTTACGACAAATTTAAAAATGGCTTCTCCAGCCTGGCGCTGCGTAATGGTTACTTTGACGGTGACTTTAAGCAGAGCCAGCTTGGTGTCTCCGTCGAACGGCGTGAGGCCTTCTGGGATATCGATTATGACAGCGGCCCACGCTACCGTTTTGGCGATGTCAGTTTTGAGGGATCGCAGATTAACGAAGCCTATCTGCGTAATCTCGTGCCGTTTCAAAAGGGCGATCCCTACAGTTCGCGCGATCTGGCCGAGCTGAACCGCCGCTTATCCGCCACCGGCTGGTTTAACTCGGTGGTGGTGGCACCGGAGTTCGACAAAGGGCGCGCCACCAAAGTGCTGCCACTCAGCGCCGCCGTTTCACCGCGCATTGAGAACACCATTGAAGCGGGTGTCGGCTACTCTACCGATGTAGGTCCGCGCCTGAAAGGCACGTGGAAAAAGCCCTGGATTAACGACAGCGGGCACAGCCTGACCTCCAGCGCCTATATCTCTGCGCCAGAGCAGCAGCTTGATCTCAGCTACAAAGTGCCGCTGCTGAAGAGCCCGCTGGAGCAGTATTACACCTTCTCCGGCGGCCTGAAGCGCACCGATCTCAACGACACCAAATCCGATACCACCACGCTGGGCGTATCGCGCAACTGGGATAGCAGCTCGGGCTGGCAGCGTGCGGTAAACCTTAAATGGAGCCTGGATCACTTTACCCAGGGTAGCGTCACCAACACCACCATGCTGCTCTACCCGGGCGTGAGCCTCAACCGTACCCGTTCGCGCGGCGGCCTGATGCCAACCTGGGGGGATTCGCAGCGCTACTCGGTGGATGTCTCCGATACCACCTGGGGTTCAGACGTTGATTTCCTGATCCTGCAGGCGCAAAACGTCTGGATCCGTACCCTGGCGGATAAGCACCGCTTTATCGCCCGCGGCACGCTGGGCTGGATCGAAACCAATGACTTCGAAAAAGTGCCGCCCGATCTGCGCTTCTTCGCCGGGGGCGATCGCAGCATACGCGGCTACAAATACAAAGATATCTCGCCGCGTGACGACGACGGCAAGCTGACCGGCGCCTCGAAAATGGCCACCGGCTCGCTGGAGTATCAGTACAACGTCTCCGGCAAATGGTGGGGCGCAGTCTTTATCGACTCCGGTGAAGCGGTCAACGATATCAAGCAGAGCAACGTTAAAACCGGCGCAGGCATTGGCGTGCGCTGGTCCTCACCGGTAGGGCCGATCAAGTTTGATATTGCGCGCCCGATTGGCGATGACAAGGAGCACGGCGTGCAATTTTATGTAGGACTGGGGCCTGAACTATGAAGCTGTGGAAAAAGGTCCTGATTGGCATTGGTATTTTCCTGCTGCTGCTGTTGGGCAGCATCGCATTTTTGATTGGCACCACGCCTGGCCTGCATCTGGTACTGAAGGGCGCGGATCGCTGGGTGCCGGGCTTGTCCATCAGCAAAGTGGACGGCGGCTGGCGCGATTTGACGCTCAGCGGCGTGAAGTATGAGATGCCCGGCGTCAGCGTGGATGCCGGGCGCTTCCATCTGGCGCTTAACCTTAATTGCTTACTGCACTCATCGGTGTGCGTGAACGATATTGCGCTGCAGGATGTCAGCGTGGTGGTCGACAGCAAAAAAATGACGCCATCTGCCGCGCCGCCGCCGGAAGAGGAGAGCGGCAGCACCAACCTCAGCACGCCGTACCCCATTACGCTCAGCAACGTGAGCCTGCATAACATCAATGTAAAAGTGGATGATACGGCTATCTCACTGCTGGATTTCACCAGCAGTCTGACGTGGCAGGAGCGTGCGCTTACCCTCAATCCAACCCATATAAAGAGCCTGTTGATCGCGCTGCCGAAAGCTGCCGAGGTGGCCAATGAGCAGGTGGTTCAGCCTAAAGTGCAGCAGCCGCAGCCGGATGAGAAGCCACTGGGCGAAACGCTGCAGGCGATGTTTGCACAGCCGTTGCTGCCCGCGCTGCCGGACTTCCGGCTGCCGCTGGATATCACCGTGCAGGCGCTGCTGGGCGAGCAACTCCGGCTGACCGGCGATACCGATGTTTCGATTACGCGCCTGCTGCTGAAGGCGAAAACGGCCGATCGGCATCTGCAGCTGGAGACCTTCGATATTGATTCGCCACAGGGGCAGATCAATGCCAGTGGTGACGCCACGCTTGCCGATAACTGGCCGGTAAACTTTGCCCTCAACGGCACGCTCAATTTGGATCCGGTCAAAGGCGAGAAGATCCGCCTGAATCTTGGTGGCGCGATGCGCGAGGAGTTGAAGCTCGGACTGAATCTCTCCGGTCCGGTGCGGGCACAGCTTGATGCTGCCGCACAGCCTGCGGTGGCCGGTTTGCCACTGTCGCTCCGCCTGACCAGCCCACAGTTGCGCTGGCCGCTGACCGGCCCGGTGCAGTATCAGGCTGACGATCTGGATTATCAGTTCAGCGGGAAAGCGACCGATTACGTCATGTCGCTGCGTACCGCTGTTAAAGGCGAAGCGGTACCGCCCGCCACCATTGCGCTGGATGGCAAAGGCAACGTGCAGCAATTTAGCCTTGATAAACTGCACGTTGCCGCGCTGCAGGGCCATGTCGATCTCACCGCGCTGGTGGACTGGAGCAAGGCCATCAGCTGGCGCAGTGAACTGACGTTAACCGATATCAATACCGCGAAGCAGTATCCTGACTGGCCGGCGAAACTGGACGGTAAAATCACCACGCGCGGCAGCCTGTACGGCGGTAGCTGGCAGCTCAGCGTGCCGCAGCTGGCGCTGAAAGGTAACGTTAAGCAGAATGCGGTGAGCGCCAGGGGCTCGCTGACCGGCAACAGCTACAATCAGTGGAAAATCCCCGGTATCGATATTGCCCTGGGGCGCAACCACCTGGATGTTAAAGGCGAGCTGGGCGACGCACTCAACCTTGACGCAAATGTGGATGCACCTAATCTCGATAACGCGCTGCCGGGACTTGGCGGTGTGGTAAAAGGCACCATTAAAGCGCGCGGGACGCTGCAGGCTCCCCAGCTGCTGGCCGATCTCACCGCCAGCGGGCTGCGCTGGCAGCAGCTGCAGATTCGCCGTGTAACACTGCAGAGCGATGTGAAATCCAGCGATCAGGTGGCCGGCAAGCTGCAGCTGCGCCTGGAGCAGCTGCAGCAGGATACGCTGAAAGTGAACCTGCTGACGCTTAATGCGGACGGCAACGAGAAGCAGCATCAGCTGAAACTTAACGTGCAGGACGAACCGGTTTCCGGCCAGCTGGCGCTGAGCGGCAGCTTTGATCGCCAGACGCAACGCTGGCAGGGCAATCTCAACAATACGCGCTTTGATACGCCGGTAGGCGAGTGGCGCCTTACCCGCGCGATGGCTATTGATTACCTCAATAGCAAACAGACTGCGACCATCGGTCCGCACTGCTGGCAGAACCCGAACGCGCAGCTCTGCGTGCCGGAACCGATCGAAGCCGGGCCGGAAGGCCACGCGCACGTGGTGCTGAACCGCTTTGATATGGCGATGATCAAACCGTTCCTCACCGATGCCACGCAGCTCAGCGGCGTATTCAGCGGGGATGCGCGCGTTAACTGGACCGCCGACGGCGCGCTGCCCACGGGCACTGTCTCGCTGAAAGGCAACGGCGTCAAAGTGGCGCAGGATGTTCAGGGCAATACGCTGCCGATCGCCTTCGATACGCTAAATCTTAACGCCGCGCTGCGTAACGGCCGCGCCCAGCTCGACTGGCTTATCCATATCGCTAACAACGGCCAGTTGAGCGGCAATGTGCAGATTGCCGACCCGCAAAATCGTCGCCAGCTGTCGGGCACGGTAGGCATTCGCGATATCTCACTGGCGATGCTCAACCCGGCGCTGTCGCAGGGTGAGAAGGTACAGGGCAAACTGAACAGCAATCTACGCCTCGGCGGTTCGCTGCAGCAGCCGCAGGTGTTTGGTCAGTTGGGTCTGAGTGACGTGAACGCGCAGGCCAGCTTTATGCCGGTCACGCTGACCTCCGCCAATCTCAATCTGGTGTTTAACGGCATGAGCTCGACGCTGAATGGGCTGATCCAGACCCAGCAGGGCAATCTTACCCTCGGCGGTAACGCGGACTGGAGCCAGCTTGATAACTGGCGCGCCCGCGTGACGGCGCAGGGCAGCCGCATTCGCGTCACCGTGCCGCCTATGGTGCGGATGGATGTCTCACCTGACCTGGTGTTCGACGCCACGCCAGCGGCCTTCAATCTGGATGGCAAAGTGGACATTCCGTGGGCGCGCATCACGGTACAGGAAGTGCCGGAGAGCGCGACTGGCGTATCGTCGGATGAGGTCATGTTGGACGAGAACCTGAAGCCGATTCAGCCTAAAACCGCGGCGGTGCCGATCAACAGTAACCTGGTGATCCATGTCGGGAACGATGTGCGCCTCTCGGCCTTTGGCCTCAAAGCGCGTCTGAACGGTGACCTCAAACTGGTGCAGGATAAGACCGGGCTTGGCTTAAACGGCCAAATCAATATCCCTTCTGGCCGCTTCCACGCCTATGGACAGGATTTGATCGTGCGGAAAGGCGAGCTGCAGTTCGCCGGCCCACCGGATCAACCTTATGTTAACCTTGAGGCCATCCGTAACCCGGAAGCGACAGAGGATGATGTCACCGCCGGCTTACGCGTGACCGGGCTGGCGGATGAGCCGAAGGTGGAGGTGTTCTCTGACCCGGCGATGTCGCAACAGGAGGCGCTCTCCTATCTGTTACGCGGCCAGGGACTCAGCAGCGATGGCGACAGTAACGCATTAACTTCAGCGCTTGTGGGCCTGGGGGTTGCACAAAGTGGGCAGGTTATGGGTAAAATCGGCGAGACGTTTGGCGTCAGTAACCTTGCGCTTGATACCACCGGTGTCGGCGACAGCCAGCAGGTACAGGTGAGTGGTTATGTGCTGCCGGGTCTGCAGGTAAAATACGGTGTTGGCATATTTGATTCACTGGCGACCTTAACCTTGCGTTATCGCCTGATGCCCAAACTCTATTTGGAAGCCGTGTCGGGTCTCGATCAGGCACTGGATTTGCTCTATCAGTTTGAGTTTTAGCAATGCGAATAATTGTCTACGGCACTTTACGGCGCAAACAGGGAAATAGTCACTGGATGACCAATGCGCAATGGCTCGGCGACCATCAGATTGAAGGGTTTGATCTCTACAATTTGGGTCACTATCCGGGCGTGGTTGAGGGGAGCGGCACGGTCTATTGCGAGGTCTATCGCATTGATGCCAGTACCCTTGGCGAGCTTGATGCCTTGCGCAGTAAGAACGGCGAGTATAAGCGTCAGCTTATTCAGACGCCGTATGGTAGCGCCTGGCTGTACGTGTATCAGCGCTCGATTGCTGGCCGCACCCGCATCGCGAGCGGCGACTGGCTAACGCGCGATGGCGAAACGGATGCATAAATAAAAACACCGCCCACAAGGCGGTGTTTTTTTATGTGCCGGGGGATGGGCATCCGGGAGAGACAGCGGTTTGGCCGGTCTGCTCTGCGCCGCTTTTCTGACAACCCACCAGATTTGGGCAAAAAAAATGGCCGCCCCGGAGGACGGCCACGACATATGGCGCATGCACCACAAAAACTTATTTCTTCTGGGCGCGCTCGAAAGAGGAGATGATTTCAGCTTTGGCCGCTTCTGCGTTATCCCAGCCGTCAACCTTCACCCACTTGCCTTTTTCCAGATCTTTGTAGTGCTCGAA
>Ga0157361_1000559_pt1 | contig 14255 bp, 15 predicted proteins | sample AttlaeALBM2_FD_111481 | JGI IMG/M metagenome (GOLD analysis project Ga0157361, IMG submission 111481) | Fungus gardens microbial communities from leaf cutter ant in Ribeirão Preto, State of São Paulo, Brazil - Atta laevigata ALBM2 | ecosystem: Host-associated > Fungi > Mycelium > Unclassified ...
GTCTTGCTAATGTCGCCCTTTTGGTGTAGTGGTAAACCATACAGTATGTGATTACTGGTCCATAGCACAACTGTGACACTGAGGTCTAATCCTCAGACTATGAGTCCTTATATACACAATTGTGATGGTCTGTGTACTAGTACAGATCATTACCTGATTACTACCTATTGTTCTACATATGGTAGTGTCTTTGTACTGGAATAATGATAACCTAACCATATGGAGGCTGTCCTTTGTTCTAAAAAAGGGCAGATAACTATTTATAGGTAATTAATGAAGTTTATATGCAAACATTGAGGCCTTCATATCTCCACTAATATTAATTGTCTTGAGGTTGTTCTAGGCTCATTCTGAGCATTATGAAGAAGGCTTCTGCTGAGCCTAGAACTAAAGCATCAATCACAGCAGTTTCCGAGATATTAGCAATTTAATAAATGGTAACATGGTAGTTACCAGTTGATCTGCTTAATATCTCAGCCATTATTGATTGCCTTGAGACGTGACTGACATCGATCAAAAGGTTTTTTTAAGAACTTTAAGCTTGTCATAAGACCGTGAAAATCATTAAAGAATTGGTGGAGATATAACCAAATGAAGTTTGTGATAATCTTGTTTAACTCTTGCATAATTCCTGCCACAAATTGGGGTCCCCGATCTGAAATGATACTTTCAGGTAACCCATGCAACTTTCACATATTGTCTCTAAACAACCATGCTAATCCTTCTGCTGATGTTCTTTCTGTAGTAGGAATAAAGTGTACCATTTTTGTTAATCTATCAACTACTACTAAGATCAAATTATATCCCTGAGCCAAAGGTAGCTTGGTGATAAAATCTGCCAATATATGTGTCCAAGGCTTTTCTGGAATTGAATTTGGCATTAGTTTTCCTACCGGTTACTCTGTGCAATTTTTGTTTCTCTGGTAGGCATCATATCCTTCTATATATTGTTCTACCTCCTTCGTAATTCCTGGCCACCAGAAGTTTCTGGTAACTAGCTCTACTGTCTTCTACTGTCCTCTATGACCTCCTACTGGTGTATTGTGATATAGCCTAATGATTTCTGTTCTAAGCTGATTATCCTTAGGTACATAGACCTTCTCTTCCTTATACATTATGCTGTCAACTTCTCTCCATTCTTCATCTCTTAACATTTTGACTCCAGCTTGTTTCATCTCTTCTACCGCTCTGACAACTTTGTTATCTTTTACTTTTAATTGCTTTACTTTCTCCAATAGGTCTACTCCTTCAACTACAATTTCTACAATTTCTGCCCTTCTTACTTCTAGCCATTCTGGTTTTACTAATGTCTCATTCTCATTATCTTTCTTTACTCCCATCTCCCAATCTGGCTTTCTACTCAGACTATCTGCCTTTCCCATTTTACTCCCTAGAACATGTTTCAGCATAAAATCAAATTTAGATAGATATAGTGTTCATCTTGCTTGTCTTTGATTCAATTTCTATGCTTTTATAAAGTATTCAAGATTTTTATGGTTTGTCAAGATCTTGAATTTAACTACTGTTTCTTCTAGGAAGTGCCTCTATACCTCTAAGCATCTGACTACTGCTAACATTTTCTTATTGTGTATCTCATAGTTTCTCTCTGTATCACTTAATGATTTAGAAATAAAAGCTACTGGTCTCCACAACTCATTGAAACACTTCATTGAGAGTACTCCCCCTGTCACATAATTTGAGGCATTTGCCTCTACCCTAAACTCTTTGTCTAAGTCTGGGGATGCTAATATAGGTCTTGTCGTGAAAATTCTTTTGAGCTCGTCAAAGGCCCATTGCTGCTCCTGCCCCCACTGCTACTTTACATCTTTTCTCATCAATATGTTCATTGGCCTGGTTACTTGTGCAAAGTTCTTAATAAACCTCCTGTAATAATTTGTAAGACCCAAAAATTTCCTAACATCTTTCACATTCTTTGGCTCTGGCCAACTTAACACTCCATCTACCTTTTCTTTCTCCATTTCTATTCTATCAGGTCCTATGATGACTCCAAGGAATCCTATCTTCCTTACTTTCTACACACATTTTTCTGGCTTGACATACAAGTCAGTTTCTTCTAGCCTCCTCAATATTTCTTTTACTATTTTGTTATGCCCTTCCTCTGTTTCTATTCCTACTAGTATGTCATCTACAAATGCTATGACTTTTCCTTCATTTATTAAGTCCCTTAGTATTTTATTCATTATCACCTAGAATATTGCTAGTGAATTTGTCATTCCAAAGAACATAACTGTTGGCTCAAAGGAGCCTACATGTGTCATAAATGCTCTCTTCCACTCATCGCCCTCTTTGATCCTCACATTATTGAACTCCCACCTGAGATCCATTTTAGTGAATACTTTCTTGCCACCCATATTGTCGATTAACTCTGTGATTAATGATAGTGGATAATTGTTCTTCACTGTCTGGCTATTCAAATTGCAATAGTCCATAACCATCCTCTTCTTTCCATCCTTTTTGCCTACGAAAAACACTGATGATGTTTGAGGGGATTTTGTTGGCCTAATATACCCCTTTTTTAACTAGTCTTCTACAAAATTCTAGACCTCTTCCCTTTCATCTTTGGACAGTGGGTAAATCTTTCCTTTTTGTGGTACAAATGTATCCTTGAGATCTATAGTATGATCCCAGATTTTTCTTATTGGCATTCTCTCTGATTCTACCTTCCCAAATACTTTCCTCCACTTTAAGAATTTTTCTGGGACCATTTCCTTAATTTTTCTATGGTCCTCTTTGATCTCTTCTTCCCTTCCCCAATCTTCTTTATCATCTATTGCCCATCTGACAATTTGCTCTTCTTCTATAGTCACTACCCTCCTTCCTCTTCTTTTCTTTTCCTCTCTCTTTGTTTTTACTCCACCACACAAAGGCAGACACCTTATCATTTTTACTTCTCCTGTTTCCTAATTGATCTCTGGATTATGTACCACTAACCATGGCATTCCCAGAATTACTTCTGTTCTTCCTAAGTCATATACATCCATCCTCATTCTTTTAACATAGCTCTTATAGTACACATTTACTTCTATTTGATGCGTAATAGCCCCTCCACTATTGTATGTCTTATCAACATTCTTGACTCTTACTAGTCTCTCTAACTTTTGTAGCCTAAATTTATGTTTGGCTGCTGTCTTCTTGTCCATAAACATCCCCATTACACCACTATCTAAGAGTACCTTTATCATGATCCCTTCATGTGTGTCCGTTCTTTCAATTCCAGTATCCAACCACACTTCTTTTAGCATTTTAAAAGTTCTTTGAACTTCCCTTTGACTATCCCCCTCTCTAGCTATGCCTTCTGGGTCTCTTGCTTATACACCACATTGCTACGCTTTTCCCTCAGTGGGGCATGCTGCCTTCCCTTTTCCTTTCCTCAGACATTCTCCATATCTCTTCAATTCTTCTCACTCTTTTCCTTTGATTACTCCTTGCCCTTTATCTTCCGCTACATGATAGCCTTTCTTTCCATAATCTTCACATGTCAAATACGAGACTATTACTTCTCCATTACTTTATCCTAACTCAAACAAATCTGCTTCTTCTAGTACTCCCTTTCTATAATGCTCAAATGCTCTTTGTTATGGAGCATTTTCTAGACTTCTTCTCTATGCCTCCTGCTATATCTTTTGTGAGATTACCACATACACCACCTTCTCCCTTTCTAATCTCCTATTTGGACAATCTTTATATCAATGTCCTACCTCTTCATACTCAAAACACCTTATCTTATTCTCCTGTGCATTTCTTCTTATAGAGCGCACTGGCTCCTTCTTTGGTTGCACCTTTGGTGGTGCTGCTGTCTGTACTATTCTTTCTTTTCTATCCTTTTCCTGTCTTCTGATCTCTACCTTACACCTCATCACTCTACTCGACAATGTCTCAAATCTATTTTGAGGAACCAATGTCCTCTTTTCTCCTTCCCTTTTATTCCTGTAGTTATGGGCCAGGTGCCTAAACTTCTTGCATTCCAAACATATCTTTCCCCATCTTTCTTCCAATCCTGCCTTTAATTTAGTAAGGGTATGCTTCTCTTTAAGCAAGTTGCTTATCAACAAATCATATTAGGTCTGAGACATCAACAAGATGTCTCAATAGTACAGAATTAATGTTTGATCTCACTAAAATTACATCTGTTGGGGCATAAGATCTTTACCTAACCAGATACCTACTACCTTACCGACTACTGTCCTAATACTATGGTTAGACTATTACCTCACAGGAAGGATCCCTAATCTAAATAGCCTTCTAGAAGTAACCGTCACTCCTCTATATGTACCAACTCACAATAGAGTGCAGCATGAGGTTTATACCAAGAAAAGAACAAGTACGCTACTAACCACTTATTTATAAGGTCAGGTCTTAGAAATGATACCCAAGTTTGGTACCACTTTTCCACTGTTAATTCCTAACTGATTGACAAGTTCCCTTAAGCCAAGGGCCTGGCTATATATGAAGGTGGCTAGTAATCATAAGGAATACTGGCTAAGGGTTGATTTAAATGAGAGTAAGTGTGAGCAAGGTCCAAGGTAGATAGTGCTTGAAGTAGTATCGAGTTCTAGTGTAAAACTTTAGCCAAGATGACTTAAATCCACTCCAAGTCTGAGTTGACAAGGAGAACTCAATAAAGTTCCCATTTTATTCTCTACACTACTTATACATTTTACTTTGGTGGCTATGTAATATTCTTTCATAGTCCTTTTGTTACTCCCATCATATAACTACCTCATCACATGCTGTGACTGTCATGTGACCAATGTCACATTTTTTGTGACTCTGTGACTGTCATGTGATATTTCCCATGCTCCACCTTAGTAATAATCTAAAAGAAAAGAAAAGAAATATAAATATTGACTTAGCCATTTTGCCAAGTTATAATACTCTTGTGCTGTCATGCAAGCTCTACTTTAGCTGACCATACAACTGGAAGCCTACTCCAAAAACATGTAGTGAGTGATTAGCTCCTAGCATAAGCAAATGCCTGAGTCTGTTAAGGCTGAAGTATCCCTTCAAGGGAAGTTTTATAGAGTTTTCATAAAGCAGACACAAAAAAAAACCTCAAATCACTCAAATAGCCTTTCAGCTCTAGAGTAACAGAGAGAAAGATGATGGAGGGAAAGTATTCTTGTCTCTTCTGTGTCCTAGGTTATTTTATTAGGATTACAAATTAAAGATACAAAGAAAACTTCCAAATTCCCAAAGATAGTAAAAGTAAAATGATGAGACAGCATCTCTCCCAATCACTTGGCTACTACTCCCCACTCCTTTAATCCTACTCCTAGGCGTCTTCTATAAATAATAGATGGCTCTCAAGCCTTTTACTAGGCTGTAGAGAGAGATGGCGATCTTAAGTTATCTTACTCTCGAGCACATTATCTTCATCAAACACCTTTTCTTTTATCTCTCTATCTGACCTCTCTTCCTGACCTCTCTAGTCCTTCTACTACTTCTCTATATCTCATTACATCTTCAAGCCTTAGTCTCCTTCTGTTAGGTTTGTAATACAGTTCTTGAGAGGACTCGTCTTGTTAGTTCTTGCTATAATTAGCCATCAGCAATAATGGCTCTACTCTGCTAGTAACCTAGATGTTATAAATAAGTCACTGCCACCAAGATATGACATCATCCTTATAGAAAACATCTTCTAAGGTCCTTTTTGCTCTTGAGAGTACTCTAAAGGGGAGTTCTGTTATAGATCTGTTATGAAATTCTCTAGACAATTCTTATGAGGTCTCTGTAGTAGTAGTCATAGCCACTACTCTACTACTCAAGTGGTATGCTCAAGTCTATGACTGGACATCTAATGGTTATCTCTAGGGAGCTGAACTCATCTCTTAAGCTAGTTATTCTTGTTATTATGGTGAAAAATATCACTTTTATTGCCTAAATAGCTGTTCAGTGTAACAACATATGCCTTAGGGATCCTATTATGGTGAGAGTTCTCTCAAGTGGATACTAAAAACAATTTTTCTTTTTTAGGTTTCTATTTAAATATTCCTTCAACTTTTACCTTTGTAAGCTCTCTATTCTTTGATTTATCTCCTAGTGCCTACTTGTTAGTGCACAATTGTGAAGTAGCTTGGAGATTTTGCCTCTTTGACCTCACTATCACCTTTGTTTCATGATCAAACCTTTTGATCCCTATCAGTGCCACTGTCCAAGAGTACTTTTACTATAATATCCTCATAAGTATTTATCTTTTCTGTCTTGATATTCAGCCACACTTCTCTTAGCATTTTGAAGGTTCTCCTGACCTCCCTTTGGCTATCTCCTCTTTGGTTGTACTTTCCAGGACTTCTGCCCATATACCACTTTGCTATACATTTCCCTCTATAGGGTGTACTGCCTTCCCTTCTCTTTTCTTTCAACATTCACATCACTTTAGTCTCTCTAACTACTTTCTGGAAATTACTCCCTGTCCTCTATTCTCTTTCACATAACATCTATCATGACTTGGCAAAATAGCTAAGTCATTATTTATATTTCTTTTCTTTTCCTTTTCCTTTATCTTGGACTTACTACATAGAAGGGAGTGCGGGAAAGTGTCATGTCACAAAGTATCACACAGTCACAGTCACATGACGGGAGTCATGATGTCACATGATAGGCATAGGAAGATAGTGCACAGACCATGTAGTAGTTGTATAAGTAGTGTAGAAAATCTAATGGGAACTCTATTGAGTTCTCTTTGTTAATTGCTAAACAAAGAGCAGTTGGCTTTATTCCAGCTTGGAGTTTAGCTTTCTTACAGATAGGCAAACAGAAAGGGTCAACCAAGAGCTAGAACAGTACTTAAGAATGTTTATTGACCATAGGCAAGAACAGTGGCCAGACTGGTTAGGAACAGCAGAGTTTGCATACAACAATAAAGCATACTCAAGTACTAAAATGTCACCTTTAAAGGCAAATTACAGACAAGATCCTAGGATAGGGTTTGAAATAAGAAAGAAAGAGAAATATGAAGGAGCAGAGAAATTTGTTGCAAAGATGAAGGAAATCCAAAAGGAGGCAAAAGTGGCACTAAGAAAAGCACAGGAGGAAATGAAAAAGTATGTAGATAAGACGAGGGTGGAAGTCAATGAGTATAAAGTAGGAGACTTAGTGATACTGAGTACTAAGGATCTGAAATATCAAATGGTTAGGAGAAAGACAGAGAAGTTGATGAAGAGGTATGTAGGGCCCTACAAAATCAAAAAAATTGTATCATTGAATACAGTAGAACTAAAACTACCTAGTATAATAAAAATACACCTGGTAGTCAACATTAGTAGGATATGAAAATATGTAGGGTAGGTAAAAGAACAGAGAAAGAAACAACCAACTCCAGTCATAATCAAGGAAGAGGAGGAATAGAAGGTAGAGAAAATCCTGAATAAGCAGTAAATAAGGGAGAAAGATAAATACTTAGTGAGGTAAAAAGGTTTTACAGCAGAATCCAATACCTAGGAAGGAAGAGAGAATCTAGAAAATGCAAAAGAAGCAGTTGAAGAATTTGAGAAAGAATATTGGAGGAATATAAAAGAAATAAATTGGTAAGAAAGAGAGGAAGGGACATTTAGAAGAGAAGAATTGCCAGGAAGGTTCATGACAAGAAAACTATTTATATGGTCAGACAAATGGTATGACCAGGAATACTGGAGAAGGCTGGAAAGAAACTGGAAAAAATAGAAGAGAGAAAGAAAAACATTAGAGAAAGATGAAGATGAAATAAGCAACATAGTAGATCCCTACTATGAACTGTAAATCCTCAGGATGAGAAACCTTGAGAGGGAGTAGTGTCATGACTTGGCAAAACAGCTAAGTCATTATTTATTTTTCTTTTTTTTCTTTTGGACTTACTATATAAGGAAAGAGTATGGGAAATATCACAAATTTCATTTGGCCATATCTCCATCAATTCTTTGACAATTCTCACAGTCTTAAAAGTTATGAAAAGCCCTCAAAAAGACCTTTCAATCGATGTCAGTCACGTCTCAAGGCAATCAATATTAGCCAAGATATTAAGCAGATCAACTGGTAACCACTATGTTACCATTTATTAAATTGCTAATACCTTGGAAACCACCATGATTGATGCTTTAGTTCTAGGCTCAGCAAAAGCCTTCTTTATAACACTCAGAATGAGCCTAAAATAACCTCAAGGCAATTTATATTAGTGGAGATATGAAGGCCTCAATATTTGCACATAGACTTCATTAATTACCCATAGATAGTTATTTGTTCTTTTCTTAGAACAAAAAACAGTCTCCATAAGGTTAAGTTATCACTATATTAAGCACAAAGGCACTACCATATGTAGAACAATAGGTAGTAGCATGTGATAATCTGTTCTAGTACACAGACCATCACAATTCTGTATTTAAGGACTTATAGTCTGAGGATTAGACCTCAGACTTAACAACATCTTTGCTGCTTGTCTAACTTTGCTTTTTTGAGCTTTTTGAATATCCAATCAACCAATCACAAATCAGTAAATGGCCATTTGTGATACACCTCTTCTTTTATCTCTCTATCTGACCTCTTTTCCTAACCTCTCTAGTCCTTCTACTACTCCTCTATACTTCATCACATCTTCAAGTCTTAGTCTTCTTCTGTTAGGTTTGTAATACAGTTCTTGAGAGGACTCGTCTTACTAGTTCTTGCTATAATTAGCCATTAGCAATGATAGCCCTACTCTGATAGTAACCTAGACATTATAAATAAGTGACTGCTACTGAGATATGATATTGCTCTGTTAGAGAACATCTTCTAAGGTTCTTTCTACTCTCAAGAGTACTCTAGAGAGGAGTTCTGTTATAGATCTGTTATGAAATTCTCTGGACAATCTCTATAAGGTTTTTATAGTAGTAGTCACAGCCACTACTCTGCTACTCAAGTGGTATGCTCAAGTTCATGACTAGGCATCTAATGTTATCTCTGGGGGGCCAAACTCATCTCTCGAGCTGGTTATTCTCATTATTATGGTGAAAAATATCACTTTTATTGCCTGAACGGCTATTCAGTGTGACACTGCTAGCATATACATGAAGTCATACTATGATAAAGTGCAAACAGGACAAAGTATTGGATCCTGGGGCAACTTTGTCTAGGAATTAAAAATTATTTATGGACAATGAGATGATAAGGAAGGAGCAAAGAAAGAATTAATGGTGCTCTAGATCAACAAGGACCTAGCAAAAAGAACTTTGTCAAGTATGCAGAACGATACAGAACATTGGCAAGAATTGTCAACTATAGTGACAAAGTTTACATTAACAAGATAAAGAAGGTTATCCCAGATGAGCTGCAAAATACGCTTGTCATATATGAAATAACAAATTAATCTCCAAAAACATAGGATGACTATCTTAAACTGTTAATACAAGCATATAAGGCCTTACATCCAAACAAGGCCCAGGGCACAATATTCAGTCCAGAGGCAATTGGAGAGAAAAGTGGAGGAAAGAAGGACCCAGATGTAATGAAAATAGATGAGATGCAGAAAAAAAAAGGGAAGAACTTGCAATACTACTAGATATGCACTAGAAAAAGCTTCAAAAACAAGGCAAAATCACATGATACTGCAGACTGTTATGACAAGCCTAGTAATGAGGACAAACATCCTCATAAAACCTTTTCTCAGAAATCATCTCCACTGGGTCCAAGCAGAAATAAAATCAGTTGTGCTCTAAACAAGTGATAAAATTATTGGAGGAAGAAAGTGATGACCCAGAATCCCCTCCTGAGGACGTCAATGTAAATAGCATGTCAATTAAGGAAATCCCTGATCCTGTTCCTTCAAATAGGAAGGGAAAGGGGACTCCCAAATTAGATTTTCCCTTGGGACTGTAGAGTATAATATCTGTGATCTACAGTTAGAGGATAGTATACCCGTTATTAGCTTGCAAAGATTGGAAGTAGTACTGGAAACTTGTAATAATATAGTGTGTAACAAGACTATCTCCTTTAAAATTCCAGTTACACTTTGGGTATATGGCAAAAAAGTACAAACCAAGGCTTTAGTTAATTCAGGAGCTACCACAAACTTTGTCAACAGGGTCGTCGTGGAAAATAATAACCTAGCAATACATAAACTAGCAAATCTGTATTGTGTAATCAATGCAAATGGCACTCCCAACAAGGTAGGACAAATAACAGAATATGTCTGAGCTTATATAGAAATTGGATCCCACAAAACAACCTAATATCTCTTTGTTACCAACCTAGGAAATAAAGAAATGATGATTGGTTACTTGTACTTGTATAAACATAATCCAAATATTGATTGGCAAAAAGGTCAATAGGAGTTTACCAGGTGTCTGGATACATGTGCTAATAAAGTCCATAAAACACAAGATGTAGAAGTAGGAGCTAATAAGCTTCACCTCAAAATGAATATCAGTAGATTCCTCTCATTGGACGACATAGGAGATGAGGACCACGATAACCACATTCTTAGCTGGACAGACATGACTAACCCAGGTAGTCATCAACAGACAATGATGATTACAACTATACTCAACAATCAAGACCAGTATAGAAACTTAGATTGCGAAGACACAAAGACCTGGAAGGCTCATGTACTAGAATGGTTACATGAGTATGGGAATGTGTTTTCAAAGCATAAATCAGAGAGAATGCCATTATGGAAACTATATGACTATGCTATTGACTTTATGGAAGGTGTAAAGCTTCCTAAGCCAGCAAAGGTCTATTTACTATCTCTAGCAGAAAGAAACTCTCTTGATACATAGATCAATGAGGAACTCAGAAAAGGTTACATCCATCTATCTACTAACCTGATAGCAGCTCCATTTTTCTTTGTAAAGAAACACAATGGAAGCTTACGATTCATTATGGATTATAGAGCCCTCAATGCAATTACTGTCAAAAATTGCTATCTAATCCCTAGAATAGCAGACTTGATTGAATCACTCAGCAAAGCCTCAATCTTTACCAAAATTGACTTGAGGTAGAGATACAACAATGTTTGCATCAAAAAAGGGGATAAATAGAAAACAGCATTTATTACAAGACAAGGCCTCTTTGAGACAACTGTTATGTATTTTAGGTTCTCCAATATACCAGCAACATTCCAAAGTATAATGAATGATATACTTGGAGATTTGATTCACATTAGATTAGTAATAGTGTATTTAGATGACATTTTAATATTTGAGACATGTTTGAAGAAACATAGACAATTGGTCAAAGAAGTACTGAAAAGACTTCAATTTAATGACTTCTACACTAAAGCAAAGTGTCATGACTTGGCAAAACAGCTAAGTCATTTTCTATTTTTCTTTTGTTTTGTTTTGTTTTATTTAGTTAGATCATTACTAAGGTGGAGCATAGGAAAGTATCATGTGACAGTCACAAAGAGTGACATTGGTCACATATCAGTCATGTCACACAAGGTCACAACATGTGATGAGGTAGATACATGACGGGAATAACATGAGGACCACAGGAGGATATTGCACAGCTATTGTAGTAAAATGTATAAGTAGTATACAAAATCAAATGGGAACTCTATCAAGTTCTCCTTGTCAACTCTGACTTGGAGTAGGCTTAAGTTATTGTGACTAGAGTCTTACACAGAGAAATGTTTCTTTGAACAAAGTAGCATCAAATATTTGGGCATAATAATATCAGAAAATAAAGTACTAATGGATGAAGAGAAACTTTCAGGAGTTCTAGAGTAGCTAGTACTGATACAAGTCAAACAAGTATAAGCATTCTTAGGCTTTGCAAATTTCTATCGTAGGTTCATTGAGAACTTTGCCAAGATATCAAAACCACTTGACAAAGAAGGATTGTATCTGGAATTAGGGCGTTGAGCAACAAAATACTTTTGAGATGCTGAAAAAGGCCTTCATCATAGCTCCAATCCTAAGAATACCAAATAATAAAGATCCCTTTAAGCTATCCACTGACACTAGTGACTTTGCAACAGGTATAGTCTTATTACAAAAAGATATGCAAACCAACCTGTAACATCCAGTGGCTTTCTTTTCCAAGTTATTAGATATCCATGAAAGGAACTATGAAATCTATGACAAAGAGCTACTTGCAGTAATTTGGGGACTAGAGGAATACAGACATCATTTGAAAGAACATCCACATAAAATTGAGATCTGGTCAGATCATCAGAACCTTATATTTTTCAGAATAGCTCAAAAGCTGACTAGGAGACAAGCAAGATGGGCATTATTCATGACTCATTTTGACTTTGTACTCTATCATAAACTGGGAAAGACAATACAGGTAGAAGACCCCTTGTCCAGACAAGCAGATCATGAGATGGAAATAGACCTCAATAATATGAACCAGGTATTGCTAAAACCTAAGTTCTTTACTATTAACACATTAGAGACTACTCATGAATTACCAATAAATGATGAAATAATCCTAAAGGAGGTCAAAGCTGTACTCTTATCAGACGAAGTCACCAAAGACTATAAGTTGTTACTCAAGTCTAGTCCCAGAGAATTCAAAAAATCCTTGCAAGACTAGAACTATAAGAACAGACTACTCCTGTACAAAGGGAAAATCTATATCCCTTATAGCATGGATGATACTTTGCAACAACAGATTATTCAGATACACCACGATTTGCCATCTGCCAAATACCCAGATCAATGGAAGATCTATGAGTTGGTCTTCAGAAATTACTGGTGACCTGGGATAACTACATTTGTCAAGAAATATGTTATGGGTTATGATATGTATTAGCAGATAAAAAATTGCCCACAGTAACCTTTTGGACCACTCATGCCTAATAAGGTACCTAATGGGCCTTGGGAAATAATCTCTACAGACTTAATCACTCAATTGCCAGAGTCAAATGGTTACAATGCTATCTGTGTTATTATCAATAGGCTCACCAAAAGAGCTCATTTCATTTTTATTAACAATTGGTTTTTATCCAAGGATATGGCACAGTTACTTTATGACAAGGTTTATCCATTGCATAGACTGCCCCTACAAATCATTTATAGAGAAGTACAATACTCAGCCAAGCTATTCCAAGAATGGTGCAAAATTTGAGGAATAGAATCTACTATGTTGACAGCATACCATCTACAAACAGATGGACAAACAGAATATGTAAACCAGGCTCTAGAGCAGTATCTTAGGTACTATGTCGATTATAATCTTAGTAATTGGTCAGATCTGCTACCAAGTACAGAATTCGCATACAATAATCAAGCACATGAAGAAATTTAAAAAAGTCTGTTCTATCTTGAATATGACAGACACTTGAGAGCAGGTCCAATTTGAGTCAAAGAGTTGCCACAAAGGGACTTGAATGACCTGATATATAAAAGATATAAAGCCTTGGAGCAGGCAAAAGTAGCTTTTACTCTTGCAATGGAAAGAATGAAGTGATACTATGACAAGAAAGTCCAAAGTGTCCTATTTAAAGTTAGCAACAAAGTGCTACTCAGTTTGAAGAATTACCAGACTATAGAGCGAGCATTACAACCCTAGTATGAAGGACCATTTGAAATAATAGAAAAGTTGTCCTTGGTTATGTTCCAGCTTAAGATGTTACCTTGTTACCAAGCACTGCACCCAGTCTTTCATGCAAGCAAGTTAACTCAGTACTCTGAATCCACCATCTGTGACCAGAAAGCCACTCCCCCACCACTGACCTTGATACAGAACCAGGAAGAATAGGAGGTAGAAAAAATCTAGACTTATGACAAAGGCATAGAAAGAATAAATACCTTGTTAGATAGAAAGGATATACTCAAGGAGACAACATATGGGAACCTGAAGAAAATTTACAAAATGCAGGCAAAAAGCTACAGAAATATCTTCAGAGTATACCAAAAACAAGATAACTTCTTAATGAAGCTTGAACCAAGAGAGTGTAAGGGCATACTCAGAGACGCACCAGAATACACTGTAGTATAGTAAAGCAAGCATCTTAAGTCAGAGTGATAGATAGCCCAGGAGCTCAAACTATTGTTGAGGTAAGGTATTCTACTGTACATCACTAGCTATATATACTAGACTAGCCTGGTCTGTGTGCCAGTTGCTATGGACACTTATATCAGGACAATAATAACTACACTACCAAATATAGCTATGTAGTACTATGATGGAGACCTAAACTAGAGGATATGAGAACTGGGTATTGCAGACTCTGAGGATCTGTGGGAATGCTAGATAATGCGAACCCTACCAGGTTGCCTAAGCAATACTAGTATTGTCCTCTTACAAAGAGAGAGTAATGTCACAAACTTCATTCA
>Ga0157361_1000560_pt1 | contig 14220 bp, 10 predicted proteins | sample AttlaeALBM2_FD_111481 | JGI IMG/M metagenome (GOLD analysis project Ga0157361, IMG submission 111481) | Fungus gardens microbial communities from leaf cutter ant in Ribeirão Preto, State of São Paulo, Brazil - Atta laevigata ALBM2 | ecosystem: Host-associated > Fungi > Mycelium > Unclassified ...
GCCGTTTCTGCGCCTCTATGGGGCGCTGGATGGGCTGGTACCGCGACGTATTGCCGCCGAGCTGGATGCGCGCTGGCCCGGCTCCCCGTCAGTGGTCATGGAAAAGGCAGCGCATGCGCCGTTCATCTCACACCCTGAAGCGTTCTGCGGGCACGTGACGCAGTTTATCCACGCAGCCACATAAACTGCCAGGCAGCGAGCGTCACCGGCGCGCTGCCGTCCACCTTTTGTCCGCTGACGATATCCTGGTAGTGGCGCGCCTGCGGCAGCGTGGCGGTAATTTCACGGCTGCTCAGGTTAAACAGGCACAGCAGCCCCTCTTCATCTGGCGCGTGGCGGCGAAACAGCAGGACTGCATTGTCGCTCTCCAGCAGAGTCATGGCGTTATCGGGATGAAAAGCGGGCTGGCGGGTGCGCAGCTGGATCAGCGCACTCAGCCGTTCAAACACCTGCTGACGCAGCCAGTCGCCGCCGCTGATCCACTGCTCCATTTCACGCAGGCTATATTTTTCGCGATTGATGGCGCGGTTGTGGCCGGCAGCGCGCACCCCTTCGTTATCGTTACGCGAGCCGAGGATGCTCTGAATATAAATCGCGGGCACGCCCGGAAACGCCAGCAGAATGGCGTGCGCCAGCAGGAAACGGCGCAGGCGCGTCTCATCATCATCGGTCTGATGGTTAAGCGCATCGAGATAGGTAACGTTGATTTCATAGGGGCTGGTGGTGCCGTCGGGGTTGTTTTTATATGACACCAGCGCGCCTTCCAGCGCCAGCTCACGCACCAGGGCAACAATTTCAGGCTCTGACAGAATGCCACGCGCCGGATTCAGGCCGATACCGTCATGCGAGGCGAGAAAGTTAAAAAAGGTGGTGCTGCCGCTGCCGGGCGTCAGCGAGGCGGCCCACTGACGCAGCGCGCGCGCTGAACCGGCATGGATCGCCTGCAGCACCAGCGGCGGCAGAGAAAACTGATATACCATCTGCGCTTCATCATCCCCGCGGCCAAAATAGCTGATGTTATCCTGGTGCGGCACGTTGGTTTCCGTGATGATCACCGTGCCCGGCGCAACAACATCGGCGACGGCGCGGAACAGCTTCACCAGCAAATGGGTTTTATGCAGGTGAATGCAGCGCGTGCCCGGCGTTTTCCACATATAGCCAACCGCATCCAGCCGCACATAATCCGCACCTTTTTTCAGGTAGTCGAGCAGCACGCCGATCATACGGATCAGCACATCCGGGCTGGCGAAGTTAAGATCGATCTGATCGGCGCTGAAGGTGGTCCAGATATAGCGCGTGCTGCCGTCGGCCAGGGTAAAAGGCGTAAGCAGCGGCGAAGTGCGCGGGCGGGTCACGGCGCTGAGATCGGTGGTCGGCGGCATACTGATAAAAAAATCATCCCAGTCCGGGTCCTGCGCCAGATAGTGACGAAACCAGGCGCTGTGCGCCGAGATATGGTTGCAGACAAAGTCGAACATCAGCCGCGTCTGGCTGTGCAGCGCCGCAATCTGCTGCCAGTCACCGCAGATCGGATGGACTTTGTGGTAGTCGATAACCGAAAAGCCATCATCGGACGAGTAGGGAAAGAATGGCAGCAGGTGCACCAGGTTAAAAGCAGACTGCAGGTGCTGCTGATAAAAGCGTGTAAAGCTGGCGAGGGTGGGCTGCTCCGGCTCACGAAACTGATCGGCGTAGGTGATGAGCACCACATCTTTCTCATCCCAGTGCGCTTTACGTGGCATTTTCACGCTGTCGCGCGCGGCGCGGATATGTGACAGCAGACGCTCGCGCGCGATGGCGGGCAGGTCTCCTTCATAGATCTCATCGAGCAGGGCGTTGATTTTATCCATCAGATTGTCAGGCCACGCGGAAGGTCAGTGGATCACACAGATTTTTTCAGCGTAGCCTGACGGGACAATTTCGCAACCTGTTACCTGCAGCCATTTGCCGGCTGCAGGCAGATTAGCAGGCTGAAATCAGCGCTTTTTACCAAAAGCCGCAGCCAGCGCATCACCCATGGCACTGTTGCCTGCAGGCGCAGGCTTGCCGCGCCCTTTGGCCGGATTTGCGGCGCGCGCCGGTTCTCTGGCAGCAGGTCGGCTACCGCTGCGTGCATTGCTCTCACCCGGCTGTTCATCCAGACGCATAGTGAGCGCAATACGTTTACGCTGCAGATCCACTTCCATGACTTTGACCTTCACGATATCGCCTGCTTTCACCACCTGATGCGGATCTTCCACGAAGCGATCGGAGAGAGAGGAGATATGCACCAGTCCATCCTGATGCACGCCGATATCCACAAAGGCACCAAAGTTAGTCACGTTGGTCACGGCGCCTTCCAGAATCATACCGGGCAGCAGATCGTTCATGGTTTCCACGCCTTCGGCAAACTGCGCGGTTTTGAACTCAGGACGCGGATCGCGGCCCGGCTTTTCCAGCTCTTTGATGATATCGGTCACGGTAGGCAGACCAAAGCGTTCATCGGTAAAGTCGCGCGCGTTCAGATTGCGCAGGCTGCCGGGATTTCCCATCAGCGCATCCAGCGCCTGCTCAGTGGCAGAGAGAATACGCTCCACCAGCGGATACGCTTCCGGATGCACCGTAGAGGCATCCAGCGGATTGTCACCGTGATTGATGCGCAGAAAGCCGGCGCACTGTTCAAACGCTTTTGGTCCGAGGCGGCTCACTTTCAGCAGCTGCTGACGGTTCTGAAAACGTCCGTTTTCATCACGCCAGCCCACAATATTCTGCGCCATCATGCGCGTCAGACCCGCTACGCGCGTAAGCAGGGCGACCGAGGCGGTGTTGAGATCGACGCCAACGGCGTTAACGCAATCTTCAACCACGGCATCCAGCTTTTTCGCCAGCTGACTCTGACTGACATCATGCTGATACTGGCCCACACCAATCGATTTAGGGTCAATTTTGACCAGCTCGGCCAGCGGATCCTGCAGGCGACGGGCAATAGAGACCGCACCGCGCAACGATACGTCGAGGTCAGGAAACTCCAGCGCCGCCAGTTCCGAAGCGGAGTAGACGGAGGCGCCCGCTTCACTGACGATCACTTTTTGTGCGCTGACCTGCGGAAACTGTTTCTGCACATCGAGGAAAAAGCGCTCGGTTTCGCGCGAAGCGGTGCCGTTACCAATCGCCACCAGCTCAACCTGATGCTTTATACAGAGCGCCGCGACGGCCGCCGCCGCTTTCGCCGCCTGACCGGTGTGCGGGTAGACCGTATCAGTGGCCACCAGTTTGCCGGTCGCATCAACTACGGCAACCTTCACACCGGTGCGCAGGCCAGGGTCAAGCCCCATTGTGGCGCGCATACCGGCCGGAGCGGCCATCAGCAGATCGTGCAGATTGCGGGCAAAGACGTTAATCGCTTCATCTTCGGCCCGTTCACGGATGGTGCCCATCAGTTCGGTTTCGAGATGCAGCAGCACCTTGATGCGCCATGTCCAGCTCACCACCGCTTTACGCCAGCTGTCAGCCGGCGCATTATTCAGGCGCAGACCCAGGTGATCGGCAATCAGCGTTTCGCCATAGCTTTCACGCGGCGCCTCTTCAGACTGCGGATCGGCATTCAGCGACAGCTGCAGTACGCCTTCGTTGCGGCCGCGAAACATCGCCAGTGCGCGGTGCGAAGGCACGCTGCTCAGCGCTTCGTGATGATCAAAATAGTCGCGGAATTTAGCGCCCGCCTCTTCTTTGCCCTCAACGACACGTGCTACCAGATGGGCGTTTTTCCACAGATAGTCGCGCACTTTTGCCAGCAGCGCGGCGTCTTCGGCAAACCGCTCCATCAGGATATAGCGTGCGCCATCGAGCGCGGCGCGCGTATCCGCCACGCCTTTATCCGCATCCACAAAGCCTGCAGCTACCGCTTCCGGCTGCTGCGAGGGATCGTTCCACAATGTGTCAGCCAGCGGTTCGAGGCCCGCTTCAATGGCGATCTGGCCACGCGTACGGCGCTTCTGCTTGTAAGGCAGATAGAGATCTTCCAGCTCGGTTTTACTCAGCGTGCTGTTGATAGCCTGCGCCAGTTCCGGCGAGAGTTTGCCCTGATCGTCAATCGATTTCAGAATCGACTGGCGGCGATCGTCCAGCTCGCGCAGATAGCTCAGGCGGCTCTCCAGCGCGCGCAGCTGGGTATCATCCAGCCCGCCGGTGACTTCCTTACGGTAACGTGCAATAAAGGGGACGGTATTCCCTTCATCCAGCAGGCGTACGGCGGCATCAACCTGTTCGGCGCGTGCCTGCAGCTCACCTGCGATAATCTGGCTCAGCGAATCTTTCATCATCAGTAACGATCTTGCTTATCCGGGGTTAAAAACAGGGGACAGTTATACGGACTGAGGGCGTAAATTGCCAGCCAGCCGGGCGGCAATCCATCTTTTTCTGAATCGCGCCCGCATCTTGCTGCCTGCGGCAGCGTCGCTTATTGTACGCAGCTGGCGACCTGCAAAACTGACATAAATGAGCCGATGTAATGAAAACTCAACTGATTACCCGCGAAGGCTACAACAAGCTGCGCGCCGAGCACGATCATCTGTGGAATGAGAAGCGTCCGGAGATCACCCGTATCGTCTCCTGGGCCGCCAGCCTCGGTGATCGGTCAGAAAACGCGGACTATACCTACAATAAACGGCTGCTGCGGCAGATTGACCGGCGGGTACGCTACCTGCGCAAATGCCTCGCTGAGCTGAAAATTGTTGATTACGCCCCGCAGCAGGAGGGCAAAGTCTTTTTCGGCGCGTGGGTAGAAGTGGAGAATGAGCAGGGGGAACAAAAGCGTTTTCGCATCGTCGGACCAGATGAAATCTATGGCGATAATGTGAAAGAGTACATCTCGATCGATTCACCTATGGCGCGGGCGCTGATCAAAAAAGAGGTCGATGATGAGGTCACCGTTAACACGCCTGAAGGACAAAAGATCTGGTTTGTGAATCAGATTACCTATCACGACAAGGCGTAAGTGAACTGCACTGCGCGTGGTGAGCCACAGGCAGCGCAGTCCCGGTATAGCGCTTACTTGCCCGGCACCGTTGCGGTAGTGGTTGAGGTGCTGCTGCCATTGCCATCGCCACCGCCACCGCCCATGGTAGCCAGCGCCACGCCCAGCAGTGCTGCTACTGCGCCCACGCCAATTGCATCCGAGTTGCCTTTTGCTGTCGTTGACGCCTGCGCACCGGCGGCTTCACCGACTGACGTTGCCGCCTGAACCTGGGTAAGGCTGGAGAGAACCAGCGCGCTCAGCAGAACAACTTTTTTCATTTTTCTTCTCCACATGACACCGATCGGGTCGATACAGCAGAAGTGTCGGAGATCATCGGGCCGGGCGAAAGTGGTGTTTACTCGCTGATTTAACTGTCTTTATTTATAAATGGTCTTGGATTGCGCCGCCGCTGGCACTCTTCCTAGAGCGTTATCAGGCGCTAACCAGAATCTGCGCAGTTTTGTGCTGCCGGCGGTCTGCTATCCCGTTGAATTGATGTGAAAGCGCAGGGCAGGCTCTGGCAGAGCGGGAAAAGTGCGGTCGAGCCACGCGCAGTGAGAAAAAGTGCCGTTTTTTCAGACAAGCGCTAATCAGGGTAAAATCGGGTGGCAAAAGCGGGAGCGGAGCCGCATTTCAGGCAAGAAATTAAATATAAGCTCCTGTTTAATATGCTTTGTAACAATTTCGCTTAGAATATAAACCATAAATATCTGTCACAGACAGGTCCCTTATCCTCACAATATTGCTTCAGGCAATGGCGCCTTTGGGAGTTGAACATGCAAGAGAACTACAAAATTCTGGTCGTTGATGACGATATGCGTCTGCGCGCGCTGCTGGAACGCTATCTCACCGAACAGGGCTTTCAGGTGCGCAGTGTCGCTAATGCTGAACAGATGGATCGCCTGCTGACGCGTGAATCGTTTCATCTGATGGTGCTGGATTTAATGCTGCCAGGCGAAGATGGCCTCTCTATCTGTCGCCGTCTGCGCAGCCAGAGTAACCCGATGCCGATTATCATGGTGACAGCTAAGGGTGAAGAGGTTGACCGCATTGTCGGGCTGGAAATCGGGGCGGATGACTATATTCCCAAACCGTTTAACCCGCGTGAACTGCTGGCGCGGATCCGCGCGGTGCTGCGTCGTCAGGCCAACGAGCTGCCGGGTGCGCCTTCACAGGAAGAGGCGGTTATCGCCTTCGGCAAATTCAAACTGAACCTCGGCACGCGTGAAATGTTCCGTGAAGATGAGCCTATGCCGCTCACCAGCGGTGAATTTGCCGTGCTGAAAGCGCTGGTAAGTCATCCGCGTGAGCCGCTTTCGCGTGACAAGCTGATGAACCTGGCGCGCGGACGCGAATACAGCGCCATGGAACGCTCAATCGACGTGCAGATTTCGCGCCTGCGCCGCATGGTGGAAGAAGATCCCGCGCATCCGCGCTATATCCAGACCGTCTGGGGTCTGGGCTACGTTTTTGTGCCGGACGGCAGTAAAGCATGAGGCGACTGCGCTTCTCGCCCCGCAGCTCCTTTGCCCGCACCCTGCTGCTGATCGTTACCCTGCTGTTTGTCAGCCTGGTAACGACGTATCTGGTGGTGCTGAACTTCGCTATTCTTCCCAGCCTGCAGCAGTTTAATAAGGTGCTGGCCTATGAAGTGCGTATGCTGATGACCGATCGGCTGCAGCTGGAAGATGGGACACAGCTGGAAGTGCCACCCGCCTTCCGGCGCGAAATTTACCGCGAGCTGGGGATTTCGCTTTATACCAACGCGGCGGCAGAAGAGAGCGGGCTGCGCTGGGCGCAGCACTATGAGTTTCTGAGTGAGCAGATGGCGCAGCAGCTGGGCGGCCCGACCGATGTGCGCGTCGAGGTCAATAAAAACTCGCCGGTTGTCTGGCTGAAAACCTGGCTTTCGCCCGATATCTGGGTGCGGGTGCCGCTGACGGAAATTCATCAGGGCGACTTCTCGCCGCTGTTCCGCTACACGCTGGCAATCATGCTGCTGGCGATTGGCGGAGCCTGGCTGTTTATCCGGATGCAAAACCGGCCGCTGGTGGATCTGGAGCACGCGGCACTGCAGGTGGGCAAAGGCATTATTCCGCCGCCGCTGCGTGAATACGGAGCCTCTGAAGTGCGTTCGGTGACGCGCGCCTTCAATCAGATGGCGGCTGGCGTCAAGCAGCTGGCTGACGATCGCACCCTGCTGATGGCGGGCGTCAGTCACGATCTGCGCACGCCGCTGACGCGCATCCGTCTGGCGACCGAGATGATGGGTGAGCAGGATGGCTATCTGGCGGAGTCAATTAATAAAGATATCGAAGAGTGCAACGCTATCATTGAGCAGTTCATCGATTATCTGCGTACGGGTCAGGAGATGCAGACCGAGCGGGCCGATCTCAATAGCGTGCTGGGAGAAGTGGTCGCGGCCGAGAGCGGCTATGAACGCGAGATTGAGAATGCGGTGATGACCGATGAGCTGATGCTGAATATCAATCCGCTCTCGATTAAACGCGCGGTAGCAAATCTGGTGGTAAATGCTGCGCGTTATGGTAACGGCTGGATCAAAGTCAGCAGCGGCCAGGAGCTTAACCGCGCCTGGTTCCAGGTTGATGATGATGGTCCCGGTATTAAACCCGATCAGCTGCAGCATCTGTTTCAGCCGTTTGTGCGCGGCGACAGCGCCCGCAGTACCAGCGGCACCGGGCTGGGGCTGGCGATTGTGCAGCGCATAATCGATGCGCATGAAGGATCGCTGGAGATTGGTGCCAGCGAGCGCGGCGGATTACGTATCCGCGCCTGGCTGCCGATGCCGGAAAACAGCACCGCGCTGGCCAGCGTCGCGCACAGCACCTGAGCAGACAGAAAAAAGGGCGGCAGTGATGCCGCCCGCTGCAGTGGTTCAGCCGTGCTTACAGCTGCGGACCCGCCTGTACCAGCGCTTTACCCGCGTCGTTGTCGGTATACTTCTCAAAGTTAGTAATAAAACGCTGTGCCAGATCCTGCGCGGCCTGCTGCCACTCCGCTTCGCTCTGCCAGCTGCGGCGCGGATCCAGCGTGGCGGCGTCCACCCCGGCCAGCTGCGTCGGGATCTGCAGATTGAACACCGGCAGGGTCACGGTCGCGGCGTTATCCAGCTCGCCTGCCAGAATCGCGTTGATAATCGCCCGGGTATCTTTCAGTGAGTTGCGCTTGCCGCTGCCGTTCCAGCCGGTGTTAACCAGATAAGCCTGCGCGCCCGCCGCTTCCATGCGCTTAACCAGCACTTCAGCATATTGCGTCGGATGCAGGGTCAGAAATGCGGCGCCAAAGCAGGCTGAGAAGGTTGGCGTTGGCTGCGTGACGCCGCGTTCAGTGCCGGCCAGCTTGGCTGTGAAGCCGGAAAGGAAGTGATACTGCGTCTGCTCTGGCGTCAGCCGCGAAACCGGCGGCAGCACGCCAAACGCATCAGCCGTAAGGAAAATGACCTTTTTCGCATGACCCGCTTTGGAAACCGGCTGCACAATGTTTTCAATGTGATTGATCGGATAGGAGACGCGGGTGTTTTCTGTTTTGCTGCCATCGGCGTAATCCACGCTGCCGTCGGCACGCACCACCACGTTTTCCAGCAGCGCATCGCGGCGGATAGCGCGATAGATTTCCGGCTCTGCCTGTTCAGACAGGTTGATGGTTTTTGCATAGCAGCCGCCTTCAAAATTGAAGACGCCGTCGTCATCCCAGCCGTGCTCATCATCGCCAATCAGCTGCCGCTCAGGATCGGTGGAGAGCGTGGTCTTACCGGTGCCGGAGAGGCCAAAGAACACGGCCACGTCGCCCGCTTTACCCACATTTGCGGAGCAGTGCATGGAGGCGATGCCTTTCAGCGGCAGCAGATAGTTCATGATGGCGAAGAGGCCCTTCTTCATTTCGCCGCCGTACCAGGTACCGCCAATCAGCTGCATGCGTTCTGTCAGGTTAAATGCAACAAAATTTTCTGAGTTCAGCCCCTGCGCCTGCCAGTCCGGATTGGTACACTGCGCCGCGTTCATCACCACAAAATCAGGCGTGAAGCTGGCCAGCTCTTCATTGCTCGGGCGGATAAACATGTTTTTCACAAAGTGTGCCTGCCAGGCCACTTCCATCACAAAGCGTACGCTCAGGCGGGAGTCAGGATTGGCACCGCAAAAGGCATCCACCACAAACAGGCGTTTGCCTGAAAGCTGCTGGGTACAGCGATCCTTCAGCGCCTGCCAGGTCTCCTGCGAAAGCGGCTGATTATCGTTTTTACCGTTGCCGGTGCCATTCCACCACAGCGTATCGCGCGTCGTGTCATCGCGGACAATATATTTATCTTTCGGTGAGCGGCCGGTAAAAATGCCGGTATCCACGGCGATTGCGCCGCTCTGCGTCAGGGTGCCTCGCGCATAACCCTCCAGCTCCGGGCGGGTTTCTTCCTGAAACAGCGTGTCATAGTCAGGGTTATACACCACTTCGGTAGTGCCGCAGATGCCCAGGTCGGCGAGGTCTTGCGATGTCAGGCCGTTAACGCGCATGTGACTGCTCCTTAAATCGGTACTTCATTGCATTTTTAGGGGGTGTCTGCCGCGTGGCGCACTCGGTTGCGCAGGACAGATCGCGCGCAGTGTACACATCTGAGCAGAAGCGGAAAGTGAAGATAGTTAAAAATGCGAACTGGAACGTGACAAGCGGAGAAATCGGCTACTTATAAAAGTAAAGTTAGTGAAAATTAGTTAATTTCCGTGAAAAAACATGGGGGTATAGTTTTACGCGAAACGGGCGGCGTGGCCGCCCGCAGCGGAATCAGTGCAGCTGGTCGCTGTCGCTGACAGATTCGTTCCGGATGGCAGCAATATCGACCGCGTCATAAACATAGTGCGTGCCGCAATAGTCGCAGTGCATATCGATTTTGCCATCTTCTTCGAGGATCTCATCCACTTCGCTCTCTGGCAGCGTTTTAAGCACTTCACCGCAGCGCTGGCGCGAGCAGGTGCACTTAAACATAACGGGCAGCGGATCGTAAACGGTGGCTTCTTCCTGATGGTAGAGACGCCACAGCACATCGTTTGCCGGCAGCGTGATCAGCTCTTCCGCTTTCACCGTCTCCGTCAGCATGGCCAGATGATTGAAATCATCCTGACTGGTCTCCTGCGCGGGCAGCACCTGCAGTAAAATACCGGCTGCGCCCTGCTCAGTAGTACGGATAAACAGGCGGGTAGGCAGCTGCTCAGAACGCATGAAGTAGTCTTCCAGACAGCCTGCCAGCGTATCCGCTTCCAGACCTACCACGCCCTGATAACGTTCGCCTTTTTCTGGTGTAATGGTGATAACCAGATAGCCGTTACCTGTCATCTCTTTCAGCGTGCTGCCGGGCGCAATCTCTGCACCTTCTTTCACGCGCGCCACGCCACGCAGCTCCTGACGGTTATTACCGTTGATCACTGCCAGCGTCAGCGGACCGTCACCCTGCAGCTGCACCGTGATATCACCGTCAAATTTCAGCGTGGCGGTCAGCAGACTGGTCGCAACCAGCAGCTCGCCCAGCAGCGTTTTTACCGGCTCTGCGTAGTCATGATTGCGGATAATGTCCTGCCAGGTGTGGGAGACATTGACCAGCTCGCCGCGCACGGCAACGTTTTCGAACAGGTAACGGTGTAATTGATCTTGAACAGACATAAGTTTTCTCTCGCAGGGGTGGAAACTATTCATCACCCGACAGTTTAAATTTCATCAGATCGCGGCGCTCTTTTTTATCAGGCCGGCGATCCGGATGTGGCATAGTCAGCGCGTTGAGCTTGCGCGCCAGCGCCGTTTTTTCCCGTTTTTCCACGCTGGCGGCGGTTTCGCTATACATCAGTTGCGCTTCGCTGGCGGGGCGGCGCTGATCGCTGATGGCGTTAACGATCACCGTCCGCTCATCGTTTCCCTGTCGCAGCGTTAACTCCGCGCCGGATTCAACCAGCTTGCTGGGTTTGCTGCGCTGACCGTTATAGTGAACCTTGCCGCCTTCGATCATTTCACGTGCCAGCGCGCGGGTTTTATAGAAGCGCGCGGCCCACAGCCATTTATCAAGGCGTACGCCGTCGCTGATTTTCTCTTTCATTGTGGCTCCTGCTTTAACGCAGCGTTTCACCTTTACCGGTAAACGGGTCCGGCAGGGCGGCGCTGAAAAAGGGTGGCGGCCAGTCGGCGTCGGAAGCGGCTGACGTCCGGGCCTCTGCACCAGACGCTGGCCGGGCTCTCATCACCGCGTCGCGCTATATGCAACCGGCTCTGACGCGAACTTCGCAGAGGAAAAGCTGCAGATACCCGGAGATATGGGCAGAAAGTGATAAATCAAGGTGCGACGCGATGCCGCACCCTATCAGTTTAGCGTAAATGCCGGCCCCGACAGCCGTCGCAAAAAAATGCGCGTCAGGGTAGCACAGAAGGGCGGAGGGTCAGAACAGCGAGCGCACACTCTGCATAGTGCTGAGATTGTGGTTAAAGCATTTATCGTAATATTGCTGAATTTCAGCCATGCGCAGCCGGTTACGATGGATGCGACGCAGCGTCAGTAACCCGTTCACCAGCGCGGAAATCAGCAGTATCAGCATCAGCACAACGCTGCCGATGTAGCGCCATTGCGCCATGGCATCCGGTTCGTTATGCAGCATGATATGGCGTGTCCCGTTAGCGTCGGTACTCATACTGGTAATGATGCCGCTGGCGCTGAACGGCGTATGCAGCAGCATGCCCGCGATACGCTGCAGCTCGCGCCACTGTGAAGGCGCGTCCAGATCAAACAGGGAGACGGCAGGCTGCGGCTGCGTCACCAGCTGCCGGCCTTCATCGCTGATGATAAGAAAGCCGCCCGGCGGCGGGCTGTTAAGCGTTTCCGCCGCACGACGGGTTTCACGGGAAAAGAAGGTCGACGTCGCGGTATTCACCAGATTCTCCAGCGCCTCGGCACTGACAGGCCTTAACAGCACATTCATGCCGCTGAGTTTGCCGGTGTCCGCGCGGTGGATCAGCGAATCCCAGTCTTTTGCATTGCCCAGGTTAACCAGCGCATTTTTCAGCCGGACGCAATCCTGCTGCTGGCTGCAGAGATCCTGCGTCCTTAGCACCAGCTCGGAAAAATCATCCAGCAAAATCATGCCTGACTTCTGAATTGCTGAGGCGAGCTGCGGATTAAGCTTGGGATCGGTACTGGTTTCCGGATGCAGCTGGCGCAGGGTGGTATCCAGCAGCGCAGCGGCCTTGTCAATAATGTCAGACTGCGGCTGAGGCAGCGGAGCAGCTTTGTTCCAGTAGATAGCAGAGCAGTCAAAAGGCATGTAAGCGTAGGTGCGATTGCTCTGGTAATTGCCTGGCACCGAGCACATACCGGTTCCCGTCACCCTGAGCACATCGCCGACGTGCAGCGGCAGGGCAGAGAGCTTATCCACGCTGTCGACCTCAAGACTTTCCGTGCCTTTGACCCAGGCCAGGCTCAGCTTGAGCGGCATACTGAGCGGGATCCAGGTCAGCAGCATTGCCAGTACCAGCAGTGAACCGCAGGCCAGTACCAGATTCTTGCGCCACCGCTGGACCGGGAAATTCCTGACTTCATCCTGCAGCGACAAAAAACGCCCCTGACGCACAACCTGGCGGTTCAGATAGATATCCACTTCGGTGATCTGTCCCAGATCGTGAGCGATATAAGGCTGCCAGTGCGGCGGGTAGATGAGATCGATAATGCCCAGCGAAATGTTGCTCTGCTCCTGGTTCGATTCACCAAACAGGCCCCAGCGTTTCGGCGCACCGCGCAGGCAGTGAATATCACGCAGTCTTTTCTCACCGGGAAAACGACAGAGGAACCAGAGGCTGACGGCGATCATTACGCAGCCAGGCACCACCAGCCAGAGCAGGAGATTGCCCGGCAGCACCAGACCGAGAAAAAACAGCAAAAAAGCGCAGCTGATAACGACCGCTTCACGCGTACCGTCAGGCCGCGAAAGCTGGTACTCCTCGTGCGACTCTTTGCGCACCCGCAGTAACTCAACGTTTTCACTCTCTGCTTTACGGATAGAGGCGTTGGTACTGGCAGGCTGGATCAGCGGCGGCAGGGCGGGTTGCTCAATGGCGTAGTTAACCAGCGAGTGACCATTCAGAGAGATGACCAGCGGCAGCGTCTGCGTGCGGATCAGCTCAACGTAATTTTCATCGGCAATATACTGTTCCCAGAGCGGTGGCAGATGCACTTCCACTTCATCCAGGTAGTAGCGCCATTTATGCGGATCGTCGGTTGAGAGACCGTAGCGGGTGATGGAACGGGTAACCGGGTAGACATGATTGCTCTGAGCCGTCAGCGTCAGCGCTTCCGCTTCCGTAGCAAAGCGGGCGCGGGTGCGCGGCGGCTGACGTTTTGCCAGCGCAGCCAGATACTTTTCTACTGCGATGCGCTCATCATCAGAGAGTTTGCGGCAGGGCGGACTGATAAACGGCAGAGGTCGCGCTAACGGCGGACGATGCCGCATAGCGTACCAGTAAGTGATACCTGCTAATGATGAGCCGATCAGCATCACTGTCAGGATGACAATAAAAGTGCTCATGCTCAGCTCATTCCAGCCAACGAAATGCCTTCACGTTAACGTTCTACTCCCGGCGAAAATCGTAAGATGTGTCAATTCTGGCGAGCAGAAGAGGTTCTGACAAGAAGAAACACAGATAAAATAATGCGCTAAATCATCGGATTATAAATTATTAGATTAATCCCTGATAGGATGTTAACCAGGCAATACTCAATTAAATATCGGTATTTTCTGAATTTCGCGCTGAGGCGTTGACTTATGCTTACAGCGAGCGAGCGCATAGCGCGCCATACGGCGGGCCGCGCAATCCGGCAGCGGCTTAGCCTGCGTTGCCTGTCGCACATTTGCGCGGCCTTCGGTATGCTGGCGCTATCGCATTTCACAAGGTTGTGCAACGTCTGAGGCTGATATGACCACTCCATTGAAAAAACCTGACATCCTCAAGGTAGAAGCGGTGGCCCGCTCCCGCCTGTTTACCATTGAAGCCGTCGATCTCGCTTTCAGCAATGGTGCACGCCGTGTTTATGAGCGCATGAAGCCTTCTGAACGCGAAGCGGTAATGATTGTGCCGATTCTCGGCGACGACGTTATCCTGATTCAGGAATATGGGGTGGGGCTGGAAAGCTATGAGCTTGGTTTTCCAAAAGGGCTAATCGATCCGGGCGAAAGCGCCTTTGA
>Ga0157361_1000561_pt1 | contig 14211 bp, 12 predicted proteins | sample AttlaeALBM2_FD_111481 | JGI IMG/M metagenome (GOLD analysis project Ga0157361, IMG submission 111481) | Fungus gardens microbial communities from leaf cutter ant in Ribeirão Preto, State of São Paulo, Brazil - Atta laevigata ALBM2 | ecosystem: Host-associated > Fungi > Mycelium > Unclassified ...
GGTATTTAACATAAACCTAAATTACAATGAAATATATTCAGCACCGAATTAACATTAGGATGTCGGGACAATGAAATGGAAATTTTCTGAAATTGTGGTATGTTCCTCTTCCTTTGCATTGTTCTCCAATTACCTTGTACTTACTTTCGCGATCCAAATAATCCAATGAGCAATCGGATGAAGCTGTTGAAAGATTGAAAACTATGCCCATGCCAAATATTGATTGTCGAATGTAGAAATATGCATGTACAGTAGTGCAAAACATGTTGCAGAAATGTCGCGGAGTGACATTCTTGTTACGGAATGACATCGAGTTGTCTTGGAAACTCCATTTGCCGGAGCATTTGTTTCAGATATTTACATATAAAAATGGGAATGAAGTTACAGTTTAATCAAGTCTTTCTGTCTTTCCCTCTTTTCCCCTGTGCTCAATTTATTTTGCTGCATTAAGAAACCCAGTTGCATGTTGGTTTGACTTGGAATAACATGTATTCCATTGTAAACTAATAAGTAGATACAACAAATTACAGACTTATATACTAAAGAAACATTCCAGAAAATTCCAGAAAATTCAGCTGGATCATGGTGTCAGCTTGATTTCCCAACAAAACATGCTACACCACTCTCTACTTCAGCACTTCATCTTTTTTAAAATTTCAACTACAGCTCAATCCTGCAAATCACATCAAATATGGTGATGATTCAACCATTCAATAAGGTTGAACAAAGTTTTCAATATCACAGAAACATTCAAGCAAAGGTGTGGAATAACAGCTGACATACTATGAAAATAGTTATGTGTTCAATCTTGACAACAATGATTTTGCAGTCAGTGATGACATCAGAATTACTATGTCTCTTGCATGACTCCTTTTATCTAGTCCTTTGAAGAAGGAGGGCTGTTAAGACTCTAAACCTTGAAGTTGAATATGCATCTCAACTCCAAGCTTATGTCAACACTTGATATCTTCACACCCCTTCACAAAGGGTCTGATTAAGGTTTTCAGTAAAGTTATATTATAAGTGAGAGTATCAAGACTTTTAGTCACACTCTGCACTATAGTCCAAGGACTGAAGAGAGTATAGGGTTGCAGGAGTAAGGAGTTTTACACAAGGACCACAGAAAGAGAAAGCTTGCTGTTCTCATCCTTTCTAGACTATATTTATACTATCTAGAACTGTGACTACTGTTACTACTAGTATGACTAGAGGTGACAAGTTGAGTCAGTACTCTAAATAGATGAGTCCAATGATTCTTCTTTTAGTTCTGTTCTAATTATGTCCTGGTCATTGTCTGAGAATTATCTGAGAATTATCCAAGAGTCCAATGTCTCTGTTCTTGTCTGATCCAAAGCCTTTGTTCACATGAAAGCTATTTATAGCTTTCATCACTATATTCCCCTTCTTCTTCCATTGTGACATTATTGTCCATCAATTCTTGAAGTAACCACTTGTTGTCACTCTATGGTTGGTAATATTGGTAATCCTATCCCATATCCATAACAAGGGCTGTACAGAAGCTTATTATTCTATGAATGTCATCAATCAGAAGGGGAATTGATCAATGATTTATAAATGATCCTTACATAGTTGAACCTGATAAAATCTGCCTGTGGACTTGGGCTCATCAATTGTTGAAATCAACCTAAACAGATAAGTGATAGTACATATAGTCCAGCTATCAAAAGATTTTTGTTACCTTGTAGTTGAGAAAAACAGTATGTGCAGTGCTGGATTGCTTATGGCATGCATTCACATTAGTGGAAGTAGTATAGGCAGTAGGCTATGTATGTGTGATGTTTTTTGGTAATGGGGGTCACATCATATTACTCATTTCATTCACACATATCTCTCACAAGGTTTTCATTTGGGCCTTTGGCCTAACTTGAACCCTCTACTGATTCTAATTAGAGTTAATATTGTGTTGAAGTCAGTATGCTGTGCTCTTTTTCTACAATAGATCACATAACAGTGTAGTATTGTTTGTCAGGTTGCTCTTTGCTCCCTTTCTCCAATGGTCTATGTCATATTCAGCTTACTTTTCTCACTGCCTGTTCTAAATTTATCACAATTTATTCTATTTTATTTGAATTTTTATTAAATTTTATAAAATTCTGTAGAATTTATTGAATAAATTAAGTAAAAAGAGAAGGCATGAGAAGAAATGACCAATTCTTAGCTAAAACTAACAGATACTTACATAATTTTTATGTAATTAATGAGAAAAGTACTATCTTCCTACATTGGTCTCATATTTACCTATATTTACAGAAGCTAAATGACTACTATTATCTTTGCTACATCTCTATTTTACTATCACATGCCATTAACTCCATATTAGACACATCACATGCCAAGAATCAACCCTCCCACAAATTTGCAACCTTCAACCTCACAGCCAAGCAGTAAGTAAAACTCAGAAGCCCTATTAAGGACATCAATGAATGTCTCAATAAAATTGCCTTATGTTTCAATCCCACTCATACTCTTTTTTCTCCCAGTTTGAGAGTAGTTGATCATTTCTCTAGTAGGATAACTTTTCACTCCCCTTTTTCCTCTTCTAATGAAGACAATTACATGCATATTCAAAAACTCAACCATGCCTTTGGGCAGTCATAAAATTCTGGGCCAATAACTCCATCACAGAACAGTTCTCTATTCAAACTATGAACATCATGTCTATCAAAGCTAAGCTAATGTCTATGCATATTGGTCTCATGAACAATGAAGACACTCATGAAATCATTATTATTACAGATTCCATCACTGTAGCTAGCAAAATCCTTGAATCCCAAATCAACTCCCTTCAAAAGATTATTATTCTACTCACCAGTAGAATAAAGTCCTTCCTTAGTAGAGATAACAAAAATGCCATACACTTCTGGCAATGCCCAAAAAAAACAGAATGGCCTAGACATAAGCTTGTAGATGACCAAGTCAAAGCAACTAGTGACATTCCCATTCTCCCCAGTAAAAACTCATACCTGTTTAGTAAAAAGAAAGAATACAATGATATGCTTAAGGAGTGGCAAACCTCATTCTCTACAAGTAAAAAGAGAGGACAATTGTTCTTGGATTTTGAAGATAAAAAGCAACACATCATCAAGCCCACCTATGCTAAGGGTAGTTCTTGGCTCCCTTTCATAGGGTTTACTAACTTCTTATGTACTCAGTTTACCTGTATAACCACAGGCCATGCTCCCATTGGTGAGTATCAACAATGCTTCTTCTCTAACTTTGCCCTTAGCTACCCATATGGCTAAGCTGATATTCAGACTCACAAACATATTATTATATAATGTAATTATTATATCCTCTTTACAAGACCATACAATATCATTATCAATAGCTTTGTCCACTTTCTTAATGATAATTCCACTGCCTTTTGTTTTGACAATAGTTGAATATTCCATGTGGCACAACTCTGTCATGACTTGGCAAAACAGCTAAGTCATTATTTAATATTTCATTTCATTTTCATTTCATTTCATTTCTTATTAATAGATGTGTGAGAGAAAAGTAACTCATAGGGAAGCATGGGATAAAAGGAAAGGTTAGGGTTACTCTTCATGTATAAATAGTATACAGAATCTAATGGAAACTCTATTGAGTTCTCCTTGTCAAATGCTGATAAAGAAGCAGTTGGCTTTATTCTGGCTCAGGAGTTGGCTACTTTGACAGACTCCAAGAAGTAAATGCACAGCCTTATGTTTTCTCTCTGTCTTCTCTCCTTTCATTTCTGTATGTTTTTATCCTTTTCCCTTCTTCATTCTATTTTTCTCTGTCCACTATTATAAGTAGATACAGTTTATCTGCCATAGTCTGCCTACAAGCCCCATGTAATAAATTGTTAATTTAAATAAATTTTAAAAAAAGATCTTATATATATACTAAACAAGGTTTTTATCTAGGCCTTTGGCCTAGCTTGATCCCTCTAATTATTAAGATTATGTTAAAGTCAGTCTACTATGCTACCTTTCTACAATATGTTGGGAAATCAAGCCAATGCTGTGATCTGGCTAAATTTTTGGGAATCTTCTAGAATTCTTATTTAGTATATAAGCTTGATATTCATTGTATATAATTATTGATTTGCAATAGAATATACCTTATTCCAAGTCAAACTAACTTGCAACTGGGTTTCTATGATACAACAGTCTGTGGAATAGCAAATAGTATTGTTTATCAGGTCACTATGTGTCATAAGTTGCCTTGACCATAACAAGAATAGTTATAAATAAAGATAACATAGAGGAGAGTTGACTGCTAACCTCTTGGACAGATCAATGTAAATATAGACAAATAGTAAAACTGTATAAGTAGTTGAGCAGTCAATTAGAGAACCCTATTGAGTTCTCTTTGTAACTCTTAAAGAACCTGCCTCTAAGTCAACTTGACTTAAGTTATACAACACTATGCTCTCTTCCTCCAATAGTCTATGAGGTTGAAGTCAGTCTACTTTCTGTAACACTGTATTATTAAGTTGGTATTATAGTTAGTCTACTATGCTCCCTTTCTATAATAGTCTGTGAGATTCTTCTTTCTTATCTCTTCATCTCTCAAATCATAACAAAAATCAATCTCAAGTCCATTGTTAGATACATATACAATCTATAATCTAATGCTATCAAATACTTCTTTATATATTATATTAAGTGTCCTTCTGCTCTCTTGGCTCTGCTCTGAAAAAAGTACTTAAATGTTCAATAGTAAAGTACACCTTGAAAAGGCCACATAAAGTTGTCCATGGGAGAACACTGATATCTGCAAATTAATCCCCATATGCTCCACTGACTGTCCTTGAGACTTGTTGATGGTCAAAGCAAAGGCCAGCCTGACTGGGAATTGAAGTCTCTTAAGTAGTATAGGCAATGTCTCTGCATTAGGTGATAACCTGATCCTTGGAATCAATACCACCTTACCTCTAAATCTTCTGCCCTTGCTAATAATTTTGCACTGGAGCACCTTTCTCCTCACATTCAACACCACCATTCTTGTCCCATTACAAAGTCCTTCTCCTGGATCCAAGTTTCTTAATAAGATAACTGGACAACCAACCTTGAGACAAAGCAAAGCAAAAGGCAATCCACCAGCATTGAGTTGTTGAAAGAACTCTGTAGAATAAGCATGGTATATTTCATCTTCTTTAGACACAAAGTCTATACTTCCTAGCATATGAACCTTTGCATTTGGGTTAAACTGTTGAAGAATGGCCTCATTGATATCATGCACCTCATTATTTCTAGGACAGAGAATAATGCAATCCAAGAAGTACTGGTTATCTTGAGCCCTTGGATTACCAATTCCTGGATAGATCCTATTGATAAGAGCATTGAGATTAGTGCAAACCATAGACTGAGGAATTTTGAATCATTTCATTATTATCTATAGTTGACCCAGCACCAATCTCCAGCAACCACTGAGCATGTTGATTATTAGCTTCAGAGTGATCCAAGCATATATTCTGTCTGAGATGCAAGAACTTGATATGTCTCCATAAGTTTTCTCTGCAAAAAGATGCTGCTATCACTTGTTGATGTGTTCTCTTAGGCACTACAGGCAAAATCTGACAAAAATCTCCTCCAAATCTTTCCACCAAATGGATGATCATTCTAGATAATGTATCAATTCAAGAGCTATTAAGTACAAGTGATTACTTACTTTAAGCAAGTCTCTTAGACATTGATCAATAGTATCAATGTCATGAGTTGTCTTGAGCATGACTTAGGAAAAGCTAGAGTTGAACTAGTAAAGGAATGGACTTGTAGATTAAACATGAACAAATAGTATATTCTGTATATATAGTATATAACAATTGATTGAGAACTCCATTGAGTTCTCTTCTAACCCTAAAGAGCTCCCTTGATCCTAACCTAGGATTAAGGTCTTAAGTCAGTTACTGACAGAAGAACTCAATAACCAACCTCTAAGTACTGTTCTTCTTGAACTCTGCTTACTCTCTTATCTTATTGTACATTGACCCTCAACTAATTATTAAATTAAATTATTATTGTACTGTGTATTACTGTAGTCTAATATATGAGCTGTGCTTAGATAAGCATGCTTGCTTCTTTGTCTCAACTGCCACATCATGAAATCTCTCTACTTCTCTTGAGATCTCTCTTTCCTATCAGGCTATCTATCAATATCTGTTGGATAACCCAGTGAGTGGGCCATCATTTGTCCCTACTATAATTGCTGCTCTCCATCCTTCTAACAGGTTATGGGCCCCAGTTTGCCCTGATCTCCTTTGGCACTCTCAAGCTACCTCAGTTAATGGAAAAGACTTGACTAGCTTGCCAACCTATTGGGAATTGAGATGATCTCCCTGTTGAATCCCCTCATGCCCACAGGATCCTCTGCTCCTTTGCAGATACTATGGCCCATGGCTGTTTAGGATGAAACACTACACATTCATTGCTGCATCTGCTCCCTGAGCTAAGCTAATTTCTTAATGATAGCTATGACAAGTTTAATATCCACTATCCCTTGTCTCTCTAGCCCTGCTGTTTACCTATCTTGGGCAATCAGTGTGCATTCCTCTACTATCCTCTCCTACTCTCCAACTATCTCAGCTTGGTCCCCTGCAACTAGGAACTTTGTAGCATCAAGTAGTATAGTCTGTATGACTTGATGTAACAATAAATTTGTGTTGCCTGCATCGCCTATAGCTGAGAATTTACAAAGATGTGATAGAGCACTATATACTACATGCAAGGGTAAAGAAACGCCATATAGCTGCTTTTATAATGATGAATGGTTCTTGGACTCTGGTGCCTCTGTTCATTTCACTCCTTTTGAGTCTGACTTTGTTTCTATAACTCAAGAAAATTATGGTCACATTGAGATAGCCAATTCTAAAGCATCTTTTTTTATGATTGCTGTAGGAACTGTCCTTATAGAACATAAAATCATTGACCCTAAAGACAGGACAACCAAAACTGCTATCTCTAAACTATGGCTAGTATACTGTGTTTCTGGCATGACTATGTGCCTCCTCTCCACTGGACAATTACTCTAATCTGGATTGAGTATAAAAGGCACAATAGATGGTTCAACCTTTTGCAACTCATCTGGTGATACTGTCCTCTCTGCCCTACCTAATCTTTAGGGGAGTATCTAGGTTGAGAGAACATGTATCATTAAGAACAATGTTTCTAATCCTATGAGCCTTGTTACAAGGCACCCAGATTATGAGACAATTCATTGTCAACTTGGACACATCTCTGATGAAGCCATGAGATATATTTTAGACAATGCTAAAGGTGCTGAAAAGATCTGCTTCCCTAACAAGAAGCATATATACTGCAGTTGCACTTTAGAAAAGCTGTACTAGCACAGTTTCCCTAAGAACCCCAAGTGTTCTAGTGAGACTCTTGGATTGATCCATTTAGATCTCCTTGAGCTCCCCACTTTGTCATACTCTAAGTATAAGTGGGTGATTACATTCCTTAATAACTATTCCTCCTATTGCAAAGTTGCCTTCTTGTGCAAAAAATCAGATACTGCAAAAGCAATTAAAGCTGTTTTCTGGCTGTGGTCAAATACTACTTCCCACTCTATTAAACACCTGCATACTGATATTGGGGGAGAGTATATGATATCAGAATTGCAATCCTTTTTATATAAACAGGGAGTTGCCTATAAGACAAGTATACCATATGTATATTAACAAAATAGTCAAGCAGAACAGTTGAATCAAACACTGCTAGAAAAGGCACAATTCATACAACTTAAAGCATGTTTACCTGATTCCTGGTAGGAGTTTGCTTTTGCAACTACTACTCATGTCTATAACCATACTCCCATTAAATGTTTTAAATGGAAAACACCTCAGGAAATCTTCACAGGTGAAAAACCCAAAATATCACACCTCTGTGTCTTTAGCTGTGGAGCATATGTGTATCTCCCCAATAAAGTTTACACAAATAAACTTATACTGTGCTCTGAACTAATGATATTTATTGGGTATAAGGATAATGGTTATAGATTTATTCACCACACACAAGGGAATGTTATATTTCACTCCACCCAAGCTATCTTTGATAAAGGACACTTTCCTAGATGTCCATCTTTTCACTCCAGAGAGCAAATGGCTCCTGTTAGACTAACCCCAGAGATAAAGTTGTTAGTACCTAAACCTTTTGGTGTAGATGAACCTGCTCCAACACCCTTTTCGCTAACACCTACATATCCTAGACCCTTTACTCCTCCAATCCCTCCTAATTTGCCAACTCACTCAGAATCTCCATCTCTCTCTTCTCCACTGACACTACCTAAATGGTCCTTAGTAAAAATTGAAGAGGTTAAAGATGTTGAAGATGAATATATTGAGATGCATTCCCCAAGCCCTTTTCCTCCTGAAGCTGGTCCCTCACAGTATACTCCTTCTCAGGTTCCAACTGTAATACCTCAAAAATGAGGTAGTGACCTGCAGCCAGGAGAAGATGTTCCTCTGAGATATGGCTTGAGAAGATCAACCTGTGAGACTAGAGTCCCTCACAGAGAAGGCAATATATATGAAGAGGATCACCATCCCACAGATGTTTTGAGGTGCCCTGAGTAGTAACAGTATTCTGGTGAGGCTGATCTAGATATGGCACATAGAATGCTTGACAATGCTTGCAGACATATTCAAGTGTAGCCTGACATTATTCCAATTGGAGAAGTATACTATCTATATACTCAATGGGACAATACTGTTGAAATAAATAGAATCTGCTATAAATTTGATTGGGTAGGACAATGACCTATCATAATTGATATAAAGGGAAATAAGATGGATGCCTTACCTCCAGCAGGCAAGTCAGCTACCACAGCTATTACCAATCATATGGTACGTCTTACAAGAGAAGAGGGAGTAGAGCATATTTGCTTTCTCTTAGTACTCAGAGCAACTGAGACTCATTTTCTACCAAAAATCTTGAAGATGTCGCTAAACTACTAGCTAAATCTAAGAAAAGGTGGCTTGAATCTTGTCTTGAGGAGCTGAAATTACTCAAAGACAGAGATATTTATAAAATTGTGGACCTTTCTAAGAAAAGAAAAGCAGTCAAGAACCGCTAGATGTTTAACATTAAGCCTGATGGTTGTTATTGATCTCATCTTGTTGCCAAAGTATTTTCTCAAGTTAAAGGCATCAACTTTGATAAATTATTCTCTCCAGTTATCTGCTATGAAACTATGCGACTGCTTCTTGCCGTTACTGCACTCAAGGATTTAGATATCCAAAGCATTGACATCAAAATAGCCTACTTATATGGCAATCTGGATGAGGAAATCTATATGTAGCAACCAGAAGGTTTCAAACTACCTGGGAAAGAAAACAAAGTCTGGTGACTTTGCAAAGCATTGTACAGCCTTAAGCAAGCTGGCTTATCCTGGTGGCATATAATGACTAAGTCAATGCTTGCCCTAGGATTTAAGAGATGCAAATCCAATACTGGCATATACTACTATCATGACAAAAAGACTAAAGTACTTGTTATAGCAATTGTTTATGTCGATGATATCTGCTGGATACTAAAGGTTTCCTGCTTCTTAATGAGTTGAAGCAGAAATTTATGGCTAGATGGGAATGTCATAACCTTAGTGAAATCACAGAGTTCCTAGGCATATACATAAGCCATGATCATAAAAATTGAAAGATATTTATTGATCAATGTGAGTATTTAGAGAAGATGCTAGTATGCTTTAATATTGCAACTAATCCTACTCATACTCTACTGCCATCTGAGTTTAGCTTTAAACCAAATGAAAAGCAGTATAACCCCAAATTTTGCCAAAAGTACCAACAACTTGTTGGTTCTCTAATATACTTGATAATTGGCTTGAGACCAGATATTGGCTTTGCAATTGTCAAGTTAGCTCAACAAATGGCAAACCTTTCCAACAATCATTATTGAGTTGGGTTACACCTCTGTAGATACTTGCTTGCCACTCACAGATATCAGCTTGTCTATAATAGATCAAGCAATGAATCACTTGTAGCACACTCTGATTCTAATTGGGACCAAGACCATAAGTATCGCAAGTTAACTACTAGCTATTTTACTATGCTGGCTTAAGGAATCACTTTCTAGTTAAGTTGCAAACAGAAATCAGTAGCTCTCTTCTCTACTGAGGCTAAGTATATGGCACTTTCTGATTATAGTCACCAATTTGTCTGGACATCAAATCTCCTGTGTGAGATTGACTTTGATATTCCTGTCCCTTACCTCTATGGTAATAACCTTGGATCACTCTTCTGGAGTACCAACCCAGTGCAAGAAAAAAGATCCAAACATATTGACATCCAGTATTGTTATGTCAGGAATGCAATAGAGGATGACAAAATCAAACCATACTACATTGACAGAGCTAGAAATCCTGCTGATATCTTGACCAATAATCTTGGCCAAGTACTATTTCATCAGTTCCATCCACTTCTTGGTTTGGAGGTTCTATGACTTCTCCTTTTAATTTATATTGTCACTCAATGACTACTACTTTGAGTGAGGGGGAGTATTAAATTAAATTATTATTGTACTGTGTATTACTGTAGTCTAATATATGAGCCATGCTTAGATAAGCATGCTTGCTTCTTTGTCTCAACTGCCACACCATGGAACCTCTCTGCTTCTCTTGAGATCTCTCTTTCCTATCAGGCTATCTATCAATATCTGTTGGATAATCTGGTGAGTGGGCCATCATTTGTCCCCACTGTAATTGCTACTCTCTATTCTTCTAACACTAATAATCATTGCAATTATTGATCATCTCCATATATAGCCAGGCTCTTGGCATAAGGAGACTTTACAGTCAGTTAGAGATTATAGGTAGAGACATGGTACCAAACCTAGATATTGTATTCAAGACCTGACCTCATAATTGGGTGGTATCTATTAGCTACTTATACTTTTCATATTATAAACCTTGTGCTGGGATCTATTGTACATGTAGAGAAGTAATGATTACTCTTTAGAAGATCATCTAGATTAGAGATCTTCTCCTTGAGATAATAGTCTAACTGTAGTGACTTAGCCTAGATGACTTAATTACTCTTCAAGTCCAAGTGTCAGCAACTGACTTAAGAACCTAGACTAGGGTTTAGTCCAGGTAGCTCTTCAGGGTTAGAAGAGAACTCAATAGAGTCCTTGCTTCATTCTACTATACTACTTATACATTTCTGCATTGTTTGTCCTTATTTATTCTACAAGTCCCTACCAGCCTAGGGTTCAATTCCAATTCATGTCATATTACACCTGTAAGGTTTAGTGTTAGGGGCACAGACAAGGAGAAAACTAAGTATGGAAAGTTCATAAGTAATTAACTAACTAACTGTATTTTCCAGTTGAGTCATGTAAGACTTTAGCCAAGATGACTTAAATCCCCTCTAAGTCTGAGTTAACAAGGAGAACTCAATGATGTCATAACTTGGCAAAAACAGCTAAGTCAATATTTATTTTCTTTTCTATTTTCTTTTATTTTATTTTCTTATCGATGGATATGTGAGATAAAAGTGACTCATAAGGAAGCACAGGATATTAAGACTGGGTTAGGATTGGAAATCATGTATAAATAGTATACAAAATCCAACAGAAACTCTGTTGAGTTCTCTTTGTCAAATGCTGAACAAAGAGACAGTTGGCTTAATTCTAGTTATTGAACTTTGGCTGTTGACACTAGAACTTGATTTACTTCAGAGCACTGTCCACCTTGGACTCTGCTCACTCTCATATCTCATCACTAATTGACCCTCAGTCGCTGATCATCACAATCAGTAGCCACCTTCATACATAGCTGGACCCTTGGCTTAAGGGGACTTCACTGTCAGTTAGGGACAGTGGATAGAAGAGTGGTACCAAACTCAGGTATCATTTCTAAGACCTGACCTTACAAATAAGCAGTGTTTAATAGTATACTTGTATCTTTTCTCAGTATAAACTTTGTGCTAGACTCTATTATGAGTTGGTACATGCAGATGAGTGACAGTTACCTATAGAGGGCCATCTAGATTAGGGATCCCATCCATTGGGTAATAGACAAAGTACTATTAGGGCAGTAGTTAGTAGGGCAGTAGGCATCTGGCTAGGTAAAGATCTTGTGCCCCAGCAGACGTAGTTGTAACTAGCAAGACTCAACACTAATTCTGTACTACCATGGAGACATAAACATAATATCTCTATAACAATATAACTCCCTCATGAGCATGTCCTCGCTTCATTAAGGGCAGGACTAAAAGGAAAGAGAGAAAGAGAATGTTGGAGCTGTAAGGGGTTTGGACATCTGTGTTAGCAGCCAAAGTCTGATGACTGGAATTAAGCCAACTGTCTCTTTGTTCAGCATTTGACAAAGAGAACTCGATAGAGTTCCCATTGGATTCTGTATACTATTTATACATGATTTCTAACCCTGTCCAGTCTTAATGTCCCATGCTTTCTTATGAGTCACTTTTATCTCGTGTGTCCATTAATAAGAAAATAAAAGAAAAGAAAATAGAAAAGAAAATAAATATTGACGTAGCTGTTTTTGCCAAGTCATGACAACCTGGCCCAAAATTGCAGGAAGCAGAAAGAAAGGAAAGGGGACAATGATTCCCAAAAATAAGTTTGAAGTATTGAAAAGTAGAATAATGCAGTGCAGAGTAGAAGAGAAGGTGATAAGGAGAATAGAAGTAGTAGAGGTCAAGTACTTCAAGTGTGGGGAAAAGGGGCACAAATACAAGGAGTATCTATTATGGGTGAGAAAGGAGAAAGTAGCATGTGTGGCAAGGCCACAAAAGGTACAGCAAAAGGAGAGACCAGTGTTCCCTGTAAGAGAAGAAGCACAGGAAAGAAAGTTAAGGAAGGTAGAAGAGGAGGAGGTAGCGGCATGCGTGGCCAAGCCACAAGAAGCACAGCAAAAATGGAAGAGGAGTTTGGTGGAAGAATTGAGGAGGAGAGCAGAGGAACATTGTGGCAAAGAAGTGCCAGAGGAAGCATGCCTACTAGAGTTAGGGTGGTGCATAGAGGAAGTAATAGTGACATATATGCAGTGTGAAAGGTGTAGAGAGAAGAGATATTATATGGAAGAGAACAGGAGGCAAGGGGTAATTAAGAATAAGCAAAGATGGTGTAGATGTTAAAAGAAGGGAGAGAAGAAAGCAGCGCACAACCAAGAGAGTCGGAAAGCGCAGCCAAAGAGGGGGGGTAGCCAAAGAGACGTTAGGAAAATATTCAAAATGCTAAGAGAAGTGTGGATGAATATTGGAGTAGAAAAGTTAGATACACATGAAGACGTAACCGTAAAGGCACTCTTGGACAGTAGTGCCACAGGAATGTTTATGGATAAGCAGATGGCAGCTAGGCACAGGTTCAAGCTACAAAAATTAGAGAGACTCATAGCAGTCAGAAATGTGGATAGAACAAATAACAGTAGAGGAGCAATCACCTACCAGGTAGAGATAAACGTGTATTACAAAGGTCATGTAGAAAGAATGAGGATGGATATATACAACCTAGAAAAGATGGAGGTAATTTTGAGGATGCTGTGGTTAGCAGTACATAACCCAAAAATAGATTGGGAGACAGAAAAGGTCAAAATGACAAGGTGTCCACCCTTGTGTGGTGGAATAAGAATGAAAGAGGAAGAGGAGAAGAAAAGGAGAAAAAGGGTAGCAACCTTAGAAGAAGAGAAAATTGTTAGGTGGGCAATAGACAATAAAGAGGATTGGGGAAGAGAAGAGGAAATTGAGGAAGATCATAGAAAGATTGAAAAGATGGTCCCAAAGAAGTTTTTAAAGTGGAAGAAAGTATTTGGGAAAGTAAAGTCAAAGAGAATGCCAACAAGAAAGGTTTGGGATCATGCTATAGATCTCAAGGAGACATTCAAACTACAAAAGGGAAGGATCTATTCTCTATCCAAAAACAAGAGGGAAGAAGTCCAAAATTTTGTGGAAGACCAGTTGAGAAAGACTGTTGAAATCCCCTCAAACATTGCCAGTTTTCTTTGTCAGCAAGAAGGATGGGAGTAAGCACATAGTAATAGACTACTGCTGATGGGGATCAAAAGGTTTGATCATAGAACAAAGGTGAAAGCAAGGTCAAAGAGGCAAAATCTCCAAGCTGTTTCACAATTGTGCACTAAACAAGTAGGTACTGGGGAGATAAATCAAATAATAGAGAGCTTACTGAAGGTAAAAGTCCAAAGAATAACCAAAATATATCAAATAGAAACCTAAGAAGAAAAGAA
>Ga0157361_1000562_pt1 | contig 14205 bp, 3 predicted proteins | sample AttlaeALBM2_FD_111481 | JGI IMG/M metagenome (GOLD analysis project Ga0157361, IMG submission 111481) | Fungus gardens microbial communities from leaf cutter ant in Ribeirão Preto, State of São Paulo, Brazil - Atta laevigata ALBM2 | ecosystem: Host-associated > Fungi > Mycelium > Unclassified ...
ACATGGTAGTTACCAGTTGATCTGCTTAATATCTCGGCCATTATTGATCGCCTCGAGACGTGACTGGCATCGATCGAAAGGTCTTCTTAAGGGCTTTAAGCTGGCTTTAAGACCGTGGGAATCTTCGAAGAATTGATGGAGATATGACCGAATGAAGTTTGTGACAGCCAGTTTATCTTTGAGGAATTGCTCTGTCGGTAGGGTGGACTAGAAGAGATCATCACTGATAATGGGACTCTGTTTGTGGTTGCTTTGGAGTGGATCGCAACTCAATATCACATTCACCATATTAGGATTTCAGCTTACAACTCCCAGGCAAACAGAGTTATTGAGACTACACACCGGACGACCAGGGATAGTTTAGTAAAGATGTGCACAGGGAATATTAAATGATGGTATGAGTACGTACCATATATATTCTGGGCAGATCGCGTCACAACTAGGAAGGCAGCGGGACTGACACCGTACTATGCGGCATATGGAATCAAACCCCTACTTCCATTTGACATTACAGAGGCCACCTTCCTTATAGCTCCTATTCTCATGCCTCTATCAACAGCAGACCTCCTTATGGTTCGTGCTCATATGCTCCAAAAGCACGATAAGGATTTAGCCAAGATCCATGAATGTGTCCTGACTGCTTGTTATGCTTACAAGATTTTGAAAGAAAGAACACAAATAAAGTCTACAATTATGATTTCAAACCAGGGGAATTGGTCCTGGTCTTGAACAAACAGATTGAGCCCAAGATTGGTTACAAGTACAAACCTCGTTACTTTGGGCCCATGGCAGTGGTTCAGAGATCGAGAAATGGTGCTTATATTCTGGCGGAGGTCAATGGAATAGTATTGCATCTTAAATTTGCAGCTTTTTGTCTTATTTCATATTGCCCCCACTCTCGAAAATATCTAGAAATTACTGAGTTTGTGGATCAGAGAGACTTGGAAGATGTTGAGACAGAGGAGGAAGGGAAGGTTGTCGAGGACAACTGAGGACAGTAGTTCTTAGAAAGAAAGAGAGAGGTGTGGGGGTAGCCTTTGGGCTACCTACAGAATGCTGATATTTCTTCCTCTTCTCATTTCTTTTCCCTAGTTTGATTATATCCCTCTGTTCCTCTTATTTATTACTATTTTTGCTTTTTTTATCATTTAATTATTTAATTAATTAGCAAAAATACTCTTACTTATTATATAAGCTAGAGTAGACAAAATGTGACATGACACAAAAAAAAAATATATTGATATCCCTTTTTATCTTCAACCACAAAACCCTAAGACTACTTTCCCCTCTGAACTTATTATCCTTCCCATAATATAGGACCTTACAAAATAAAGAAAATCATATTGTCAAATGCAGTGAAATTAGAGCTATCTAATACCATAAAAATACACCCAGTAGTCAATGTCAGTAGAATACAAAAATATATAGGACAAGTAAAGAAACAGAGGAAAAAGCAATCAGCTCTAGTAATAATTGAAGGAGAAGAAGAGTGGAAAGTGGAGAGGATTTTGAATAAGCACTTAATGGTAACATATAGCCATTTATGAGACCTTTTGATTGATACTAGTCATGTCTTGAGGCAATCAATATTGGCTGAGATATCAGGCAAATCAGTAGGTAACTATTATGGTATCACATATTAAATCGCCAATATCTCAGAAACCACCACAATATATGCTTTTTCTCCAGGCTCAGAAAAAGCCCTCCTTATACTTCTCAGAATGAGCCTAAAAAAACACTGAGGTGATTAACATTACTGGAGATATGAAGTCCTCAATGTTGTGCACATGGACTTAATTAATTACTCATAGATACTCATTTGTCTTTTCTTAGAACAAAGAACAGCCTCCATATGGTTAATTTATTACTATATTAAGCACAAAGGCACTACCATATATAGAACAATAGGTAGTAGCATGTAATGATCTGTTCTAGTGCATAGACCATTACTTTTATGTATATAAGGACTCCTTGTTTGAGGATTAGACCTCAGACTTAACAACATCTCTTGTCACTGTCTAATTTTGCTTATCAAGCCTTTTTCAAAACCAACTCTTCAATCACAAATCAAGTAAGTGACTATCTGTGATAGGAATTAGGGGATGTTAGCATGGTCCATAGAGACAAAAGTACAGTAAGATAGTAAAGGAGATTGAAATCTAACAAGGGTAAATAGGACAGGTCAGAGAGATGGAATCTCTGAGCTGCTTTACAGTTGTGTACAAACAAATAAGCACTGGGGAGATAATTCAAATAATAGAGAGCTTACAAAGAAGAATGATAAAAGAATATTCAACAGAAACCTAGAAAATAGAGATGTTTTTAATGTTCACTTGAGAGTGTTCTCACCAATTAGGATCTCAAAGGCATGTGTTTGTCTCACATTGTAACACTACTCTTCTTGATCTAGTCTAGCAGCCTAGCTTGCTGTTGATATAGCAGTATTGTCTAGAACTACTAGGCCCTTGTGTAAGCTCTGCTTTAGCTAACCATACAACTAGGAGCTTACTCTGAAAATACATAGTGATGATAGGGATCAAAAATGAGATCTCTGACAAAGGCAACAACAAGTTAGAGAGGCAGAATTTCCAAAATGTTTCACAATTGTGTACTAACAAGTAGGCACTGGGGAGATGATTAATTAGAAGTGAGCTTATGAAGTAAAGGGGAAATAAAAATAACAAAAGAGAACTTGAAAGAATTATTTTTCATCTGGGCCTCTGGCCCTTCTTGAACCCTCTACTAATTCTGTGTTATTAAGTTTGTGCTGAAGTTAGTCTGCTACACTCCCTTCCTACAACAGTCTGTGTGACAGTAAGTAGTATTGTCTATTAGGTCGCTTTACTCCCTTCCAACAATGGTCTGCAATATAGTAAGCAATATTATATGTTAGGTCACTCTGCTCCCTTTCTATACTGATAGTTTGCACTGTTGTAAGTCAGGTTGCTCTGCTCCCTTCCTACAACAGTAAGGCCACAGTCAGCTTGCTTTGCTCATTGCCTGTTCCAATTTTATTCTAATTTATCCTAATTTATTCTGAATTTTATTGAATTTTATAGAGTTTTTGAGTGAAAAGAGAGGGCATGTGAAAAGTTGAACTATGTGTCAGCACCATCACTCCCATGTTCCTTTTCATGTACATTTTTAATCTACTCAAGGATACTCTTACTAAAATTGGATCTCAAAGGTACATATTCATCTCATACTGTAACACTGCTATCCTAACCTAGTCTAGTAGCCCAGCTTGCTGTTTATATAGCAGTACTACCTAGAACTCCTGCCATAAGCTGTGCTTCAATTGACCATATAATTAGAAGCCTATTCCAAAAACATATAGCAAGTGGTTAGCTTCTAGTGTAAGCAAATCTTTAAGTCTGCCTGAAGTTTGAATGTCCCTTCAAGGGAAGTCTTTTTAATGTTTTATAAGTGAGGCAACTTTAAATGTAAACTTAGTCACTTAGATAGCCTTCTAGTTCTAGAGCAACAGAGAGAGATAACAGAGAAATAATGTTATGATGTCCTTTCTGTGACCTAGAGTATTTTATTAGGATTACAAATCAAAGATACAACAAAAGAAAAAAAATATTCCAAATTTCCAAAGATAGTAAGAGCAGAAATAATAGCACCATATTCTAACCAATTACATGACTATGGCTTTCCATTCCTCTAATCCTTCTCCTAATGTTCTTTTGTGAGTGGTATAGTTGCTCTCAAGCCTCTTGATGATTGGTAAAGAGAGATGTTGATCCTGAGTTAGTCTGCTCTTAAGCACATTGTCTTCATTGATTCTTTCTTCTATCAGGTCTCATCCATTATTTGCTCTGAACAGAGATACTCTTATACTTGTTTGCACCTTATTATTGTATGCAAACTCTATAGTTGCCAACTAATTTTGTTCTTGTCAGTGATCTATGACTATTCTCAAGTATTGCTCAAGGTCTTGATTTATTCTCTCCATTTGACTATCTATCTATGGGTAGTATGCCATTGATAATTTAGTATCTATTCCCAATATGCAATGTTACACCAACCAACCATTCAGGTAATATAAGTGGCATTTTTTATCATAATAACTATAATAGTCAGCCCAAGAAGCAAGTTTGATTCCCCAGAGATAACTACTAGAAGCTCCATTGTAAACTCATATATAACACTCAAGTAACAGAATAGTGGCTATGACTACTACTATACAGACCTCATAGAGCTTACCCAGGACACTGCATATTGGATTTATATTAGAGCTCTCCTCTAGAGTGCTCCTGAGGGCAGAAAGGACCTTAGGGGATTTAACTCCTATAAAAATGATATCATGTCTCAGTGGCTGTCACCCTCTATAAACATCCAAGTTACCATCAGATTAGATCTATCACTTCTAATGGCTAATTATAACTAGAACTGGAAAGATGAGTCCTCTCAAGGACTGCATCACAAATATACTGGAAGGAGACTAAGACTAGCTGAAGATGTAAGGAGATAGAAGAGTAGGAGAAGGACTAGAGAAGTCAAGGAGAGAGGTAGAAGAGCATGTTGGCTTGAGATTGATACCTTTCTTTCTTGCCCATCAAAAGGCTTGAAAGCTATCTATTGTTCAGAGAAGAACCCCAGGAGTAGGATTAGAGAAATGGAAAGTTATAGCTGAGTAATCAGAAGAAGTATTGTCTCATCATTTCTCTCATATTATCTTTGGGAATTTGGAAGTTTTCTTTGTTTCTTTTCTCTTGTTGTATCTTTGATTTGTAATCCTAATAAAATACTCTAGGACACAGAAGAGACATTTGTGAGGGTAGCTATTAGACTACCTGTATAATATGCTTCATTATTTCTTTTCTATTTCTATTTCTATTAATTGTTTTATTACTCATTTATTTTCTTATTATTTCTCAATTCATTGAGTAATTAATTATATAAAATAGTAAAAATGACATAAGAATAGAACTTAACTTTGAACTTTTGAAACCACTTTATTCTAGATACTTTTCCCCTGTTGAACTCATTAACCTTCCCACACATTACATTATTCTCTCACTATCTCTCTCTATTGCTCTAGAGCTGAAAGGCTATTTAAGTAATTAAGTTTTGTTCTAAGTTTCTCCTCTCATTTTAAAATATCAAAAGCCTTCCCTTAAAGAGGTATTCAAACATCAATGGACTTGATGATGGGGATCAAAATCAAAACAAGGGTAAATACAAGGTCAGAGAGATGAAATCTCCAAGCTGCTTCACAGTCATGTGCAAACAAGTAGGTACTGGGGAGATAAATCAAAGAATAGAGAGCTTACAAAGGTAAATAATAAAATAATATTTAATAGAAACCTAAAAAGTAGAAATGTTTTTAGTATCTTAGTCTAGTCTAGTAGCCTAGCTTACTATCAAGATAGCAGAACTACCTAGAACTCCTATACCCTTGTGTGGGCTCTACTTCAACTGACTATACAGCTAGAAATCTACTCCAAAAATACATAGTGAGCTGTTAAACTCCCAGCCAAGTGAATGTCCAAGTTCTTCTTGAGTTCAAGTATCCCTTTGAGGGAAGTTTTATAAGGTTTTTACATAAAGCAGAAATGAAAATAAAAACTAAATCACTCAAATAGCCTTTCAGCTCTAGAGCAACAGAGAGGGATGATAGGGGAAGAATGTTTCTTTGTCCCTCCTGTGCCCTAGAGAATTACAAATCAATGATACAACAAAAGAAAAGAAACAAAAAAAACTTCCAAATTCCCAAAGATAGTAAGAGTGAAATAATAAGACAGTACCTCTCCTAATTACCTGGCTACTACTTCCCACTCCTCTAATCCTACTTCTGGGGTTCTTCTCTGAACAATAGATAGCTCTTGAGCCTCTTGATATATTGAATTTGGGGAGAAAACAATCAATGCAACAATGGGGGAAAATTTGTTGCAAACATGCAACGTTCTTCATTACTAGATAGACTATTTATATGCAAAGAACAATAAAACATAAAACAATAAGAAATAGCCTAGAACTCATTTAGTATAGCATTTGATATTCCAACATAATGGACAGTAAAGAGAGATGTTGATCTCAAGTCAGTCTACTCTCAAGCATATTATCTTTATCAAACCTCTCTTCTATCTCTTTACCTGATCTCTCTATCTGATCTCTCTAGTTCTTCTTTTACTCCTTCTATATCTCATCACATCTTCAAGCCTCAGTCTTTTTTTGCTATATTTGTAATGCAGCTCTCAAGAGGACTTGTCTTTCTAGTTCTAGTTATAATTAACCATCAAAAGTGATGGCCATGATCTGATGGTATCCATAGTCTTTCTAAAATTGATAGCCACTAAGACATAGTGTCTGTCATGACTTGGCAAATTGGCTAAGTCATTATTTATATTTCTTTTCTTTTCTTTTCTTATTTACAACTACAAGATGGAGCGCGGGAAAGTATCATGTGACTTTGTCACAATGTCACAATTGGTGTGACGGGTAGTCACAGATGGTCACATCACAGTCACAGTGGGTCACATGACAGGAGTAACATGAGGACCATGGGAGAGTAAGCGCATAGCCACAGTAGTAAAGCGTATAAGTAGTAGAGAAATGAGCGAGAACTCCATTGAGTTCTCTTTGTCAAACTCTGAACAAAGAGACAGTTGGCTTAATTCCGGTCATCGGACTTTAGACACTGACAGTGTCATTCTCTTGGAAAAAAGCTTCCTAAGGTCCTTTTGGCTCTTGAGAACACTTCTAGAGGGGATTCTAGTATAGATCTGTTATGTAATTATCTAGACAATTCTTATGAGGTCTGTAGTAGTGGTCATAGCCACTACTCTGCTACTCAAATGGTATATATGAGTTCATAAGGGACTTCTAGTGGTTATCTCTGGGGAGTTAAACTTATCTCTCAAGCTGATTATTATAGTTAATATGATAAAAAATGACACTTATATTGCCTAAATGGCTGTCCAGCATGACATTAGACATTTGCTTATGCTAGGAGCTAACTCCTCACTATGTATTTTTGGAGTAGGCTTCTAATTGTGTCACAAACTTCATTCAGCCATATATCCATCAATTCTTCAATGATTCTCATGGTCCCAATGGCTACAAGAAGCCCTCAAAAATACCTTTTGATCAATGCTAGTCACATCTCAAGGCAATCAGTATTGGCTGAGATATTAAGCAGATCAACTGGTAATCACTATGTTACTGTTTATTAAATCACTAATATCTCAGAAACCACCATGATCAATGCTTTGGTTCTAGGCTCAGCAGAAGCCTTCTTTATAACACTCAGAATGAGCCTAAAACAACCTCAAGGCAATTAATATTAGTGGAGATATGAAGGCCTCAATATTTGTACATAGACTTCATTAATTACCCATAGATAGTCATCTGTCCTTTTCTTAGAACAAAGGACAGCCTCCATATGGTTATGTTATCACTATATTAAGCACAAAGGCACTACCATATGTAGAACAATAGGTAGTAGCATGTGATGATCTGTCCTAGTGCACAGACCATCACTTTCCTGTATTTAAGGATTCATAGTCTGAGGATTAGACCTCAGACTTAACAACATCTCTTGTCACTGTCTAAACTTTGCTTATAAGCACTTTATGAATCAATCTTCAACCCCATCACAAATAGTAAGTAGCCTTTTGTGATAAATTGTATGGTCAGTTAAAGTACAGCTTATATGAGGGCATGGAAGTTCTAGGTAATACTGCTGTATTGATAGTGAGCTAGGTAAAGGCAATTGTAGCAACTTAGCCTAGACAACTTAATTACCCTCCAAGTCCGAGTTGACAAGAAGAACTCGATAGAGTTCTTATTTAATTCTGTATACTACTTATACAACTACTACATGGTCTGTGTACTACTTTCCCACAGTCCTCATGTGACTTAGTCATGTGATGTTACCTGACTGTGACCTGTGATACTTGGTCATGTGATACTTTCTTATGCTCCATCCTTGTTATTACAAATGGTCACTTACTTATTTGTAATTGGTGCTTTAGAATGTTGAAAGATTCAAAAATGTGAAGTTTAGACAGTGACAAGAGATGTTGTTAAGTCTGAGGTCTAATCCTCAGACTATAAGTTCTTATATACATAAAAGTGATAGTTTGTGTACTAAAACAGATTATCACATGCTACTACCTATTGTTCTACATATGGCAGTGCCTTTGTACTTGAAAATGTGATAAATTAACCATATGGAGGCTGTCCTTTGTTCTAAGAAAAGGATAGATAAGTATCTAGGGTAATTAATTAAGTCTATATTGGGAACTTTATTCTCCACTTATATTAATTGCCTTGGCATTGTTTTAGGCTCATTCTGACAAGTATGAGGAGGGCTTCTTTTGAGCCTAGAAGCAAAGCATCAATCATGGCAGTTTTTGAGATATCATCAATTTAATAAATGATACTATAGTAGTTATCTACTGATCTGCCTAATATCTCAGCTAATATTGATTGTCTCAAGACATGCCTAGTATTGATCAAAGGGTCTTATCAAGAGCTTTTGGGTGCCATTAAGACTGTGAGAATCGTTGAAGAATTGATGGAGATATGGTCAAATGAAGTTTGTAACACAATAGTATTTTATCCATAAATAGATAAATGTCATGACTTGGCAAAATGACCAAGTTAATATTTATTTTTCTTTTCTTTTCTTCTTTTTAGTTTAGATATATCAGGATATATGAGATACTAGCTAGGGTTAGGGTTAGTATTGTGTATAAGTAGCTTTATAAAACTAATAGAAACTCTATTAAGTTTTTCTTGTCAACTTGGACTAGGAAAGTTTCTAAGTCATCTAGGCTAAGTTACTACAATAGGCAAACAGTGTCATGACTTGGCAAAACAGCTAAGTAAATATTTATTTTTATTTTATTTTATTTTCTAATTTTATTATTCTTTTTTTTTCTTTTTTTTAGTTTCTAAAGATTAGACATATAGGATAGCTAGATGAATCAGTGCATGTGAGACTTTACAAATAAAAGTAAATAGTAAAAAGTGTATAAGTAGTATACAGGAATTGAACAAGGGCTCTATCAAGTTCTCCTTGTCAACTCAGATAAGGAGAGTAATTAAGTTATCTCAGGCTAAGTTGTTACAAATATAATTGGCATAAAATATAATTGGCACTGTGTCTTATTATTTTTCACCTTATCATCTTTTAGTGGCTCAAGGCAGTGCTTTTCCTTTGGTATAGGGTCATTCTCTTTTACAGAAGGCAATCCATTGCTTCTTAACCTGTTTTTATACCTTTGACAAACAGATAGTATGGGGTAGCCTTTGGGCTACCTGCATAATGATAATGTTTCTTATTATTTTCTTATTGTTTTCAATTATTTAATTATGTAATTACATAGAGTAAAAGGGACATAACACAAAAATATAAAAGAACTCTTTTTTACCAACCTGTCATGACTTGGCAAAATAGCTAAGTCATTATTTATATTTCTTTTCTTTTCCTTTTCTTTTTCTTTACTACATAGGAAGGAGTGTGGGAAAGTGTCATATCACAAGTGTCACATAGTCACAGTCACATGACAAGTCACATGGTGGGCATGGGAAAGTAGTGCACAGACCATATAGTAGTTGTATAAGTAGTATATAGAAAATAACAGAAACTCTATCAAGTTCCCCTTGTCAACTTGGATAAGGAATGGGACTAAGTCTTTACACAACCACTCTATCCTAGACACTTTTCCCCTTTGAACTCATTAATCTTCCTACAATAGATAACTCCATGCCATCTAGCCCAACATGCTATCTTGGAATGTACTTGAACCCTGACCATACCTTGCTCTCCTTTAGGATTTTGAGCAGCAGGCTCTGGTGTCTCTTGTGTCTCTTGTATTGTTCTTTGAGAGTGCATGAGTGCATTGGTTTGACTTGAGATATTCTGGTTCTTGTTTGAATACACTCTAATTTATTTTTTATTTATTCAGACATTATAGGGTAAATTGTAGGGTGTTATTCTGTTTACTGATTATTTTTCTCTATTTTTTTATTCTCTTTGATCTGATCTAATGCACTGCTTGGTCATTTTTTTATTCTGTTGTATGAACACTAAGTATTAAGTCAAGTAAAGCAAAAGGAAAATATATGTACCTTCTTTGTTTCTATTTCAACATCATCATCCTTCTCATCTTCACCTTTGATTTACCACTCCTTCCATTATTGACATTCCAAGTGCCTCCAATCCAATGTCACCCATATTTTTATCTTCCAGGATAGGCTCTAATATACAATGAATACCTATATCTACAACAAAGTTCACAACTCACCTTTATCCAAATCCAAATCCAACAGATAACTTCACTTGAATTTCATTGAGGCTCCATACCACCCATGAAATGCATAGGGTCAAGTATCATTGGACTAGGACAAGTAGCTTTGTTGTAGTATATTCCCTATGTCACATATTAGAAAATACAATATGACAAGTTTAATACACCTATAGACAAAATCATCATATCCTTAGAGATAGATCATATAACCCTCATAGATATCAATATCTTGCTGCTGAACATGACATAGAGCTCATAAGAGCAGAAGAGTTCCATCCTATCATCATACCCCTAAGACCAATACTGAGACAAAGGGCAGATTTTGTTTATCATGAAACCAACAGAATTGTTATTCTTGGCAGCTAATAAGAAGATCCAACAAATGGACATCCAGAGGAAGTTTACCAATGTCATGGCATTACTCTGTACACTGACAGGAGGATAGAAAGTGTTGCTTGTGACATTTTACCTCTCACCAAAGATCAGGAAGTTAGCTACAGCAATTCTAGTCTGTTTGGGGGCAGTCAGGATTATCTGACATATACAAACTTTGCTGGATCATATTTATAGCTAAGTCAATTTTGGTCATCTAATAGGCATAACAGCACTTACTTTCTATGCTATACTACAGCATCAAATAGTGTATGTTTTTGATAACAACTACACAATTGCCTAGAAATCCTAAACACATCTGAGTAGCTGAATTTATTAAGAAACGTAGAAATCCTGACTTGGAGATGATCTTCCACTGTGAGTTCTGGTCAATATTAAAACACACAATGGGAAATTCAAAATCTCATAGATTTGCCAATCCTAGAGGTCCAAGGTCTGGTAAAGTAAAATGTGACCCAAATACCTTCAATTAGTATGACAAGGTTTTCATCTGGGCCTTTGGCCTATTTTAAACCCTCTACTAATTCTACATTATTAAGTTTATGTTGAAGTCAGTCTACTGTTATGCTACTAGTGAATTTTCTGTGGAAATATAGCATGGGATACAAATTATACCCCTAGATTTCACTATTAGAACCCATTCTAGAGGCCTCCTACAAGCTCCAGACATAATTTAGACCCAAGACTGGGTACTTCTACTAGGTAGTTGCCAAGCTACCACATACTAGAATAGCATATACCTTGGAAGACAAGACTAATGAGCTAGCATCAGGTTTCTCAGATCCAGACTGATCAAAAGTCTATCAGTGACTAATGATCCCATCACTACTAGACTTAGTCAGGAAGCAGACATGCCATAGAGCAACAGCAATATTGATGACCTTTGTATGTGTTTCTAGATCTTATTTGGAATATAAGAAAGCTGGTTTGAAGATTAGGGGACATTGGGCAGAAGTGAAGTATGGAGATGAAGTAAGATCACATAATCATGTCCAGTGGGCATGGAGAATAGGATGTCTGTCATGTCCACATGGCAATGTCATGGAGGAAAGAAGTAAGAGAGACTAAAAGAAGAAAGAATTTCCTTTTCTATTCATTTTTAATTGAGTCTTATCAGTTTGTATTTTTAATACAACACTCAGAGAGTCTGAGAGAGAGACAATGGAATCTTGACATCTGCTACCATCTCAATGGCTTAAGAGTTATCTTATGGTACCTTTCTGAGTTCTAAGTGAAGTAGTTGGATTATTGAGGAGACTAGACTCTATACTCTACTTGGTCAAGAGGCAAGATATAGTAGTCACTTAGACAACCTTTTATGAAGTAGCAGGCTTGAAAAGCCTGGCTAATCATTGGCTCAGACTGTTATGAACATCAAGTAGGACTACAACTATTATCAGCCATGGTCTGATAATGAGTGGTTAGTAGACGAAATGTTGGCGGTGCTAGACAAGGACATTATTATGTAGTAATGCATTGAATAATGTCTGAGGACTCTAAGAGACAATGGACTCGCAGAATAGACAGAACTCTTTGGAGAAATCTCAGACTATCTTTCTTTCTATTTTTGGATCTGTGCCAAATGGGACAACACTGGACTAACCCATTATTAGGACACTAACTCAACTTGTCACCCTTAGTACTTCTGTCACTGGACTGTCACTTGACTAGTCACTCTTAGTTACAAGTAGTGTTACCACATTGTAATGTAGTCACAATACCTAGTTAGGATAAATACAGACCAGAAAGAGAAGGGAATGGCAAGTTCTCTCTTTCTGTATTCCTCTCTGTAATTCTACTACTTCGAGGGATCGGTACTCTTACTTGTCTAAGGACAATCTCAAGGGTGCTACTCAAAGTCTCGCTTACATCTCTCCTCTGATATAACTTCACTGAAAACCTTAACCGGACCCTCTAACAAGGAGTGTGAAGATATCAAGTGTTAGATATAGGCTTCAAGTTGAACGTATTCAACTGTGAGGTCTAGAGTCTTAACACAGACTGTATCACACTCATAAGGTTTGATGTAGAGGTGTGAATGAGGGCTTGATTGAGTATGGTAAGGCCTAGAAGTGGTTTACTGACTATTTAGCTAGTGAGCTTGTTATAGTGTGTAAAGGTGGACACCTTAGAGATACTATGTATGAAGAATTTAGATCAGGCTTACCTGTTAACGTTAGACCATGAAGGACTTAGAGTTCATCCTAGATAGATGTTCAGGAAGAACTCAATAGAGTTACTCATTATATTCTATACACTACTTATACTACTTTTACATGGTCTGTGCACTAAAGTCCCACAATCACATGTCCTTCTGAAATATTCTACAATCACCTGATATAATCATGTGATATTGTTTACTTAAGTTTCCCATGCTATTTACACTTTAATTTCATTATATATCTTGAGGTTGTGAATTAATTGTTTAAAAGCACAAGAAGTTACTTTCTCTTTGGGCTCCTTATAACATAGCCTTCCCTTCAAGTTTCCTTGTCCTGAGGAATTTCTCCATTGATTCCAATTTTTGTCCTATCTGCTTTCTCTTTCCTTTTTATATCTTCTTTGTTTCTATCCATATAATAATTTTGCTATAAACTCCCTAGGTAGTTCTCAACTAAACTCTTTCTCTTCTTCTTCTAGCTCTTGTTATCTTGGTTCTTTGGCCCCCTTCAATGGGAAAGGGGCCAAAGAGGATTTTACTGTGATAAGCAAAGGTAAGTAGTGGTGACAGTCCTCAATTGCATGCTAAAGGGTTTGTGGGGAGAAGGAGGAAGTAGGGGTATTAGAAAGAAATTAAAAAGTGAATACGTAGCTTATTTAGAATCTAAGTATAGAAGGAATGATGGGGGCTTGATCTAGATCCTATCCACATAGTGTCTCTAAGATGTTTACCTTTACACACTGTAACAAGCTCACTAGTAGAATAGTCAGTAAACCACTCATGGGCCTTACCACACTCAATCAAGCCCTTATCCACACCCCCACACCAAACCTTATTGGTGTGATATAATCTGAGTTGATGATTAGCCAGGCTTTTCAGGCCTACTACTCCATAGAAGTGTTATGAGACCTCCAAAAAGAAAATAGTTTCCTGTGCATTTGTCACAAACTTCATTCAGTCATATCTCCACCAATTCTTCAAATATTCCCACGGTCTTAAGGCCAGCTTAAAGCCCTTAAGAAGACCTTTCGATCGATGCCAGTCACGTCTCAAGGCGATCAATAATGGCCAAGATATTAAGCAGATCAACTGGTAACCACCATGTTACCATTTATTAAATCACTAATATCTCGGAAATCACTGTGATCGATGCTTTGGTTCTAGGCTCAGCAGAAGCCTTCTTCATAACTCTCAGAATGAGCCTAGAACTACCTCAAGGCAATTAATATTAGTGGAGATATGAAGACCTCAATGTTTGCACATGGTGTTATGAACATCGAGTGGGACTACAACTATTATCAGCCATGGTCTGATAATGAGTGGTTAGTAGACGAGATGTTGGCCATGTTAGACGAGGATATTATCATGCAGTAATGCATCAGATAA
>Ga0157361_1000563_pt1 | contig 14204 bp, 8 predicted proteins | sample AttlaeALBM2_FD_111481 | JGI IMG/M metagenome (GOLD analysis project Ga0157361, IMG submission 111481) | Fungus gardens microbial communities from leaf cutter ant in Ribeirão Preto, State of São Paulo, Brazil - Atta laevigata ALBM2 | ecosystem: Host-associated > Fungi > Mycelium > Unclassified ...
CAATGGCTGGATTGAACACTCTGAGTTTGCTGGCGACCTGACCAACGGGCAGTGGACCATCGAAGGACTGGTGATTGAATCAACCACTCATCCCATGAAAATGGGCTATTGCCGTGCGATGATTATCCAGAAAAGCGTACATCGTGACAGCGCTGGCTTTGATTTCAGTAAGGAAGGTATTGAGCCCTGGTCTCTGCTGGCGGAAGGCGATCGGGGCGTTATGGAGATTTCTGACCTGGGCGCAGTGATTCAGGGATCGCTTAATTACGACTTCATGACGTCTCAGCATCATATGGATAACCGCAGTGATAAACCCAAGTGGTTTTATATCGGCGAGTTTAATTTCTCTGATGCTGCCTCACAGATACATGTTCGCGTGCTTGGTACCGCTCAGTACCTCTCACAGAATGAGACACAAACCGATCACTCTGGCAGAACACCAGAAGGGGTAGCACATATCTATCTGCAGGCCCGCGACAGAGCAGACACGGTCGCCAGCTGGTACAGTGAGGGTTCGAGCCCTGTTCTGAAAGTACACGTTGAGGGTTCAGGCGGCCATACCAAACTGTATGTGAAAATTCCCGATTACACCGGTTACTCCATCGCCTTGGTGGAAACCAACGGTCGCGACCGCTACACGTCCGGGCAGTGCTTTATTTTCCGTAAAAGCTATACAGTCTGTGATGCTGAAGAAAGTGCACGCCTTGACGCTGCGCCAGTAGTGGCGTTTGAGCAACACTGGACAGGCAATAAGCATGTGGGTTTTGGCTACAACGACAACAAAGACCTGCTTGTCCGCGGTCCGTACTTTTTCAAAGAGCATCAGTATGAACCAGGCAAGTGGAAGCGCCGACACTTTCTCAAAATACTGGTTAACGGTACACCTCGCAGTATCGAGCTTCTGGATCCTGAAGACCCGCTAGGGCAGGCACCAAAATAAAATTTCACTTATGCACTCTGGGCCGGTTTTCCCTGAGTGCATGCGCCACGCCTGATAACCCTCCTGAAATAAAATTACTCTTCGTTTACGTGCCTAGTCTAAAATCAGAAATCCCTGATAGGTGACGCTGTCACATATTAGGCGCGGTATTCAGGGGAGGGTACTAACTCAAAAAGACGCCTTAATGCAACTCACTGAAAAACGAGAGCAACGTTCTCCGCCTGAGAATCTGACAACGCGATCAAAAGTGTATAGCAATCGAACTTTTTACACGCAAATTTGGAGGCGTCGCTACGTGAAATCTGTCAGCGTGTGTGGGCATTAACCCTGCAGAATTCGCGTAGCGTAGCCTGCTTTTTGAGCTAATGACCTATATTTGACTACTTTATAACTTCATATAATACCCATTATATGAAGTAATTATCATGCTATATGAATCTGTAGTTGAGTAAGCAGGTGAGGAGTAATCCGAAAAATTATTTATATTAATAACTTAGGGCTCTATGAGATCTTTGCGTGCACACATGACAAACCGATGTTTGAGAGACGACATAAAGTCTATAAAATCATACACATAAGTTTAATTATGTGATTTGCGAAGTCATTGAGATTAATCTTATTGAAATGGAATTTTTAGGTTGATTATTAAGAGGTTTAGATAAATAATGAAAGATAAAATCTTCTTTTAAAAGTGAGAATGTTGATGAAAGACCAAAAATTCATAAGCGAGCTTTTTTTAGAGAATAGCCAGTTTATTCTTGTAGGATTAACAGGTCGAACAGGTTCAGGCTGTACGACAACAGCAAACATTTTAGAAGAGAAAAAACCAAATTTTCCCGAAGTAAATAATCTTGCAGGCTTTTATAGCGGCTTAGATATAAACAGATATGAAATAGCAAAAAAATTTACTGAGAAAAATTGGGATAGTTTTTACTCGATTAAAGTTAGTGATTTAATTTCAGTTTATTTATTGATGATGAGCGATGATGAAATTTCAGATTTCATAATTTCATCATCGGAGGGGAAAGTTGATATTTTAGATGTTAAAAAATTAATAACTACTGGTGTGTTTTCTAAAAACTTAATAAAAAAATATTATATGGATGTTGTTAAGCATCTTCTTGATCATAATCACAATAATAAATTAGAAGATAAAAATCTTAGACGTTTTATTAAAATATTAACAATAGTAAGAAGGTTTACAAAAAAATTCAAAAATGAATTAAACTGTGTTGATAGTAGCTTATATGTCTCAACATATCAAGCTGCAGGGAAATCAATCAGAAGGCTAGGCAAGGTTGAAGAGGGTTACGATGATAAAGACTTTGTACCAAAGTCAGTATTCCACCTTCCTGAGACAATTAACAGAGCAATTAAGTTGATAAGGGAATTAAGTCATGGAAAAGCATTTATTGTGATTGACGCAATACGAAACCCTTATGAAGCTAAATTTTTCAAAGATAGATATGCGGCTTTTCATTTAATATCAATTAATGCTCCAGACGAGCACCGGACAAAATACCTTCAAAAACTGCATAAGTTCTCACCTGATCAAATCAAAAAAATTGAATATGAAGAATCTGGAAAAGGAAAGAGTGAATATCAACACTTAACAAATCCCAATATAAAAAAATGCATTGAGATTTCAGATATCCATATTTTCAATCCTAAAAATGAATACGATAACAATAACATCCTCAAAGCGCAACTCGCTTGGTACTTTGCTTTAATGAAACATCCTGGCTTGATATCCCCCACTTCAATGGAAAGGGTAATGCAAGTTGCATATACAGTGAAATTAAATTCTGGCTGTATATCTAGGCAGGTTGGTGCAGTCGTCACAGATCAGGATAACTCTGTTAAATCCGTTGGATGGAATGATGTTGCAAAGGGGCAAGTGCCATGTGCAATGCGCTCACTCAATGGGCTAATGGATGACTTTGATCCAATGAAATATAGTTCATATGAAAGAAATAATGAAAATTTTAGGGATAAAGCAAGGCAGGAATTAATAAAATTCACTCAGATAGGGAACAACGGCGTCGCTCTATCAGGAAGAAATATTGCATATTGCTTTAAGGATATTCACAATAGCATCGAGAACCAAAGTAATCAAGTTCACACAAGAGCTTTACATGCTGAGGAGAACGCTTTTCTGCAATTAGCAAAATATGGTGGCCATGGAATTACCGGAGGTAGGCTATATACCACAGCAAGCCCGTGTGAACTTTGTGCAAAAAAAGCTTACCAACTAGCTATTTCAGAAATAATATTTATAGACCCTTACCCAGGCATTACAAAGGATCATATATTGAGCATAGGTGATAATTCACCTAAATTAGTTCAATTCAGAGGGGCTATAGGAAGGTCTTACCACAGACTTTATGAACAAGTAATCCCAATGAAAGATGAATTAGAGTATTTACAAGAATAAAGTAACACCTTGTTAAGATCATCTTTTTTTAGATTTTATTGTGTAAATTAATTTGATGAAGAGCAGTAAAACTTTTGGAGTAATAAATAATGGCTTTAAAGTTTTTAACTTCTAATGCTCAAGATCTTTTAAGCAAGTTTAATCAAGCTATTGAACAGAAAGAAGTTAAAGGTAAAATAACAACTTGGATTAGAAGTGATGATAAAAAGTATTACACACATAAGGCGGAGGAATGGAATTCTGAAGCGTGGTTCAAGCCATCTGTACATGATGGAGCGTTAATTTTCAATATTATAAAACCGAAAAATAAAGACATTACCTCAATTGCTTATGCTTATTATCATGGACACTTGACAGAGACTTTCCTAAATCATTTTGATAAAAATTTTAGCGAGTCTATCAGCTCAGCAATGCCGACCAGTAATGATAAAGTTTCATGAATTTACAGCCTTAGACGTGTTTTCACTCAAGATATTAAGTGTAAGCTGTTAGTGCTAGTTAAAGTAATTATTTGAATATCAAACTAAAGGGCATAACTTCATGCCCTACACTTAATTATATCTAATATAATTATGATGATATACATCAAGCTTGAGACGATCATCAACGAGGTTGTCCGGCAGCAGGGTACCGAAATTGTCAGCGGTGGCAGCATCACAACGCTGGCAGGTAATGACATAACAGGGAAGATCTGATAGCTGTCCGGGATGCGATGGGGCATGTCAGCGTCACCACTACGCTGAAATCTGACTGGCGTGGAGATGAGCGTTTACATAAGTCTGCAGATGGAATGATGTTTTAAGGCTAGCCCGCAATGAAAGCTTCAGCGAGACCTGAATATAAGGCTAGCCAGAAATTCTGTGTGTTTTTTATACATAATCGTACACAGGCTATCCTCATTTTCTGTGGATAAGTAGGTCTGGAGCTCTGCTGTCGATTTTTCTGTTCAAGGATGTGCCTGAATTGCGGATGCAATTCAGGCAGGAGTAGGGCAACCACTCTGCTGTCAGTAAGATTTCAGCGACGTTTTAAGGTCTTTTACTTCCCCTGAGCAATAGCTTTGGGCGTATTGGCCACGTTGATCTGTTTGCAGCTTTCAAGCCAGCCCGCGGTATCAATTTTACCATTTTCCAGATACTTCTGCTGATTCTGCCAGTGTACAGCAAGGAAAGGCTTCAGTCCGGAGAGCCGCTTGTTGAGCGTGAGCATTTGATCAAACACAGTGACTTCATGTTTCAGACCCTCTTGACCGTAAAGGGTAGCCGCATCAACTAGGCTACTGGCGTAATATCCTGTCAGCTGCTGCAATCTGTCAGACTGTTCACCCAGCTTGGCTTTACGAATCGCACAATTAGCGTCGCTGGCATCTTTGTTCTTACACAGCAGTTCATAGTTATGATTTAAGAACTCAAGAAAGCGGCCATCATCCTGCAACTTGGTACACAGAAACGAACCTAAATTCAGGCTGGCGCGCATAGACTGGTCACGCTCTTCCTGTTGCTTCTGATTACTGGCGCGCAGCTGATTCTCCAGATTCTTTAATTTCTGCTTCAGGTCCACGTCGTCAACGCCAGAGGCCAGGCTGCCCAGTGCTTTGGCCGTGTCTTTAGCTTCTGCATCCTTCTGTACGTTGGCCTGGTTTTCCGCCCCAAGAGATTCCCAGTTTTTTTCGAGCAGTTTGACTTTATCGGTTGAGGTAATGGTTGGCGCCACCAGCACGAGACGAAAACCGGTGGTTTTGCTGACCGAAGGCGTTGACTGATCGTAATAGTTCACTTCTTTACGCGTCGCACTGCGAATTTCTGACGGGCCGGAAAGGAAGTTGCCGCCACGCACAACAAAGCCACCGGCCTGGCCATGCAATCGGTTAAGCTTATTGAGATAGAACGGGTTAAACATCATTTCTGACACATTACCCAGCATGTCATGCAACCCAAGCGGGTTAGGTTGCAATAAGCCGATCACCTGAACTCTGCCATTAGAAGATTGAGCACCAGAAAACCATTCATAGTTTTTCATATCGTCCATCGGGTAATGCTGATCGCGAAATTCGGCACTATTCACCTTCAAACCGCCACGTGCAGCAAACTCCCACTCAACCTCAGTGGGCAGACGTAGAAAGCCTGCTTTACCATCTTCCTGCGGCAATTTATCCATGGCATTGTTACGTAACCACCGATTATATTTGTCAGCAGCACTCACCGCATCAAACCAGCTTATGCCTGTCACCGGCAAACTGAGTTTACGCGAAGGAGTAGGGCATGTACCTTCTGTCAAAGCCTGATACTGCAAGCTGGTCAGTTCATATTTTGCCATCAGGTAATAGCGTCCCTTCGCTTTTTTCTCCGTGAAACTGCCGGCAATAAAAGCGGGATAGCTATGTTCAATCACACCCCAATCCCCATTATCCTGGCCTAGCGTAATCGGCAGATCATCAAGTGGCCCAGCCACGGGTATTTCAATCCGCCGAAAGACCATTGAGCCTTCGCAGGGCATAGGCAGAACGATATCTTCGCCATCAGGTTTAGGGTTCCAGTTGGTATCAGTCCAGGGTTCCGCCAGCGCAGAAGAGGCACTGGCAAATAGCCCGAGAGCTAACCAGTATGGCAGTGAGGAAGGCGTTAAAGTCACGAACAATCTCCGATTAAATAAGGTAGCCAGGCTCAAACTTCACGCAGACTTTGCGCAGGTTCAATATTAATAGCGCGGTAGGCACCAATGCTGGCCACCAGCAGTGCCACAACGACTGTAATGAGTAGCGCCAGCAGACTGTGGGTCAGGGTTATTTTGCACAGCATCTGATTAGTCGCCTGCCCACCGGCCAGCGCGCGGTTAAAGAGCTGGCTGGCGACAAGATAAATGCTGTAGCCGCCACCAAAAGCAATCAGACTCAGCAAGCACCCCTGCACCATGACATAGCCTGCGACAGCAGGCCCGGTGAACCCCAGAAGACGCAGCACAGCAATATGTTTGCGTTTGCGATCTACGTTGGCGATAAACGAGCCGATGAGAGAAGCAATGCAGCCGATCAGGGCTGTAACAGCAATGATGTTGAAGATAAGCCCCAGCACCCGATTGATGCTTTTTACATTTTCAATATCGGCCAGCCGGCTTGAGGTTTCGATGCGCTGGGCACGCAGATCGCGCTCAAGGCTGGCAACGTGATCGATGCTGCGGGCATATAATCGAGCCCGGGCAAAGCGTGGGGCTTTCTCACTTATTGCTTGGCCGCTGCTCACACCCAGCGCCGGGGTTGCGTAGCCATCCCGGTAATGTTCCAGCATCAACAGCAGAGAAGGTCGGGTAAAGATCGCTGCCCGGTTGAAATAAGTCGCGGGTAAAATGCCGGTGACTAGTAAGCTCTTGCGTCCCCACTCCTGACGTCCATCCCGTTGACGGCTGACCCGCAGCCTGATGGTATCACCCGCTTTGACCGCCAGTTTGCGCGCGGCTTCCTGCGTTAACACCACCTCATGTTCCTGCTGAACTCTGAGGTTGCCTAGCAGCGGATCGCCTGCGTCAGTCGGGATCACTTCGGCATTTTCAATAAAATGGGTGCTATCGGCCTGCAGATCGGCCAGGGTATTGAGTGAGCGCGTCTGTCCAATCGCAAAACCTGTGTCAGGGCGCTGACGCAGGTGTTCAATCCAGTCCGGATCGTAACTACCGCTGCTTAACATCCTGATTTCAAGATTGCGCGGATCATTAGCAAGTTCATCCTGTAACTGGCTGACAATGCCAAATCGCAAACCGAACAGCAGTAACAGCGGTGCAATTACCGCAACCAGCGACGAAGCAATACAGAATGAGATAATGCGATCGTGCCAGAGATCCTTAAATGCCAGGCGCACCAGCAGCAAAACACGGTTACATAACAAAGCAGCTTCCCCTATGATTAGGTGCTGCAGAGAGGCCCGCTTCACCGGAGGTAGCCTGGGCAACTAAGCAGGGCAAATTGAACCGCTGCAACAGTGGCCAGTCGTGACAGACAACCAGCGCCATCATGCCCTCCTGAGCCACAAGATCGATAAAAAGGCTGAACAGTTGCTGCGCATTATGAGGGTCAAGTGCAGCGGTCGGTTCATCGGCGAGCACCAGCGAGGGACGATGCAGAACGGCGCGGGCAAAAGCGGTTCGCTGCCGTTCACCAAACGACAACTGCGCTGGATATTTGCTGAGCAGCGGGCCAAGTTTAAGCGTCTCAGTCACTCTGTCCAGCATGGCTTCATCCTGCACCTTGCCGAGCAACAGGCAAGGCAGTTTCATATTGTCCTGCACGCTGAGAAAAGGAAGCAGGCCGCCACTTTGCAAGACAAATCCAAGCTGGCGTGCACGGATGTCGGCCAGTTTTGCTTGCTGATTGTGGGTGATCAGGGAAGCGACATCCAGCGGCGTTTCACCCTGTAAGGTGAAGCGCCCGACACTGGCCGGACGCAGCAGTAAACCAATGGCTTCAAGCAGGGTGCTTTTGCCACAGCCGCTCTCACCGGTCACCGCCATCACCTGCCCGGGCTGCAGACTGAGCTGTGGCAGATAAACAGCATGCGCGTCGCCCCCCTGGCCACGCATCACACACAAGTTGTTAATGTGTAACATCAGGGCATCATTTCCAGTGGTACCGGATAGACGCGATCGCGCGGATCACTGTCTTTAGCAAGCTCTACCCAGCGGTCAACATCAGCATTATATTTCTGGTAGTAGCGCAGTTTGGTCGAGAGCGTGCGAATGAATTTCTCCTGCGACAAGCCATCCCAGCTTTTCCATGTCTCTTCATCAAGGTTCAGCACGTCGCTGCGGTAGGGCAGATCAGCAAGATATTCTCCCAGTACGCCAAGATCATTAATTTTGCTATTCTCCTGCTGCTTGAGCTGGTTAGGATCGGCGCCCATGGTGGCCGCCACGGAGCGCAGCCGCTCAAACATTTTTTCAGGCGAGATCATACCTTCGTTCGCCGCCTGCAGAATCTGACTCACGACATCACTCAAGTCGCTCAATTGACCTTTGGTCAGCAGGACGCGAACATCCGTGGTGGGTAAATTCTGCTTGATGAGATCGCGATCGCTTATCCATGCCTTAAACACCAGCGGTGCCTGTGTATTGTTCTTTTTACCCAGCCAGGCGAGCTGCATGGCATGACCAATAAGAGCCGTATCTTCCAGCAACTTATCCTCAGAACTCGACTTTTTGCCCAAATCTTTGGCGTAGAGCGCGCTGCCAATAGCGGGATCGCCCATATACGCGGCTTTCACCTGTTCTGTAATGGCACCTGCCAGGGTATCAACCTGTTGGCCAAACGTTTTCACATCGCCTGCATCAACAGATTGATAAAGGTTAGATTGGATACTGTCGAAGTTGGAGAGATCGCGGTACTGACCTTCTGCTTTCACATGGTCATCTTTGCCTGACGGGGTTTTCAGATGAAGCGTGTAGATCGCAATGCCTTTATTGCCCGCTTCAAGTCGCAGTTGTTTCGCATCAAGCCCTGTTGCTGACAGTTTGTTGGTGCTCTCAATCGCACCCGCGTCAGTAATCAAAACAATATAACGCGCGCCAAAGGGGCTCCAGTCGATGTTATCTATAGCAGAAAGCACGCCAGAGTAAGCATCTTCGTCGTAAAGCGAGCTGGACACGTTGGCCTCTTTCAGACCCGCGACTTTTTTCAGGAAATCATCGCCATCTTTCACCTGATTGGGATCGGCGAAGATCTTAGAGGTAAATTCAAGGCCAGGCACGGCTTTGGTATTTGAGCGGAAGGAGACCAGACCAAACTTTACCTGGTCCTGCAGGTGTTCCTGCTTGATCCTGTCATAGATTTTGTTGACCGCCTCTTTGGTGCGATCGATATAAGGCCCCATTGAGATGGTCGAGTCGATGACAAAAACCACAGAAGCATTAAAGCCTTTAAGCTGATTAACATCCTCGCCCGGTTTCGTGTCGGAGTCAGCCTTGCTGACGGAGGCAACGTTAAGTAAACGGGTATAGAACCCACTCTCCGTCATCACCTCCTCTCCGCTGAGGATGGGCAGCAGATAAAACTGTTTCTGCACATCAACAAAGTATTCCGGCTCCTGCGCGAGCACACCCTCTGCATGGCCGTCACGTTTCAGATGCGCACGCAGCGGCGCCACAACCGAAACGGGATCGGGCGCAGAGAGAATATCGTCCAGGCTTTTCTTGTCTTTGAAGAACACCAGCCGGTCACGATTGGCTGGATTCGTAAAGGCCAGGGTTAACTGCATTTTCCAGTCAACAGTGCATGACTGCGGTAGCCAGCCAAGGGTTTTGCCGTAGCTATCTGGGCCGACTTCGACCCAATCCTGTCCCTTGATATTCGCTTTCTGGTAAACGTAGAAGCTGCTAAATGCAGGTTGCAACGCACCATTATCATCTCCCGCTGTGCTGCTCAGTTTACAGCCGGGTGTGGTTAAGACACGTTGAAACAGTGTTTTCTTACCTTCCTGTAACAGCGGTTTATTTGCCTCTGCGGCCAGTGCCTGAGCGCTGAGAAGCAGTCCACATAAGGGCAAGGCGAAACGCAGGGCGTGCTTTGCCATCATTTTTTCAGCTCCTCAAGGCGTTCTTTTGCCTTTTGATTTTGCGGATCGGTTTGCAGCACGGTTTCATACCAGTAAATGGCAGTATCTGCATCAGGCGTATTAAAACACCCGCCTGTGTGGTGATTCTCAGGATCATATTCGCCGGCATAAGCGAGGGCGATTTTGGCATCGCCACTCTGTGCACGATTAGCGTACAGACGCTGCGCTACACCACACTGCTTTGCCTCTTTCGCTGCCTGAATCACGGCCAGTAACGTGTCATTGTCCAGTTGCTGTTTCACGCAGTTTTGCACAAATTCAAGCTCACTCTGGCTTGCCATATCAGCAGGCGAACAGGTGCTGGATGCAGGTTGCTTCGCCTTTGCCATTGGCGCTTCCGGCTGAGCTTCTGTTGCTGGCGGCTTCGTGTTATCACGTCCCATAAACCACCAGAGCGCACCCGCCGTAATCAGCAGAAGCAGCAACACAGCAACGATGATAGGCAGCAGAGATTTTTTTTGCCTGGCGGGCGGTGGTATGTCAGCAGGCGCTGGTTCAGGCTCTGTCTGGCGCGTCTCTTGGCTGCTGACTGCAGGCACATCAGCCGCGGGAGCAGGCGCATCCAGCACGCTGCTGCCACCATAGTCAGCGGTTTGCCCACGCGCGCCCGATGAGAAAAGCTCATCGCGCACTAACTGGAGCGTGGTATTACGGAGTTCACCGGAGGATAACTGCACCTGAATCTGAACCTGGCTGGCGCTCGCCAGCAGGGGATCGAGTAAATCAGGACCAATACGAAAACCGCTGCCTTTATTGAATGGATAGCCACCCGATATAGTGAAGGTGTGCGGCGCAGGGCTCCAGTTGCCTTCAGGCTGCAAATAATATTGTTCGTTGTTGCACAGCGTGAAGTTCAACTCTGACAACAACGCATCTTCGCCGCGCAGGCGCACCATCAGTTGTGCAAATCCTGGCTCTGCGGGCTGGCAGGGAAAAATTTTAGCTAACATGACAAATTCTCTTGTTTCATATGATCAATGATGTGACCAAGTTGTCGGTTCTGTTCCAGTGAGATATCGCGCGTGGCGCTGTGGCCCGCATTCTCTAAAGTCAGTGTCATTAATGCCGAGAGCCAGTCGCCCATATAAGCAACGCCGGGCTGGGGAGCCACGGACGCCAGTCGCGGCAATTCATCACTGGCAAGAGAAACCTGGCGGGCAAAGACCTTATTCTTCTCGCCAACGTAGCTATTGGGAACCCGATTTTCTGGCAACGCGAGGTAGCCAAACCACGCAATAAAGTCGCGCAACGTCTGGCGAGCCACGAGCTGCTCACGATGCGTGCCTGGCTGCTTCTGGCCTGCCAGCGCACGTTTAATTATCCCTTCAAGATCGAGGCGCGTAGCGGCGGTGATTAACTCCTCGCACAACAGATCGATGGTTTCGTGGTTGATGCTCAGCTGTTGCCAAAACATGCGTTGTTGCGGCAATTCCCGCAGGTGCGCTATCCAGGCTTTAAAGACCTGGTGGGCAAATTCATCACCCCGACCTGCGCGTTCTGGTACCGGTTCAGAGACAGCAGGCTGCTCATCTGCCGACGGATCGCCGAACGGATCACTGCCGAAAGGATTGTTACCAAACGGATTGGCCGCGAAGACATTTTGCGCACGGGGCTGTGCCTCTGCCTGCGCCTCTTCATCATGTTCACGAATGCTCACATAGATGTTATGAAGCTCAGTGGCAGGCAAGTCTAGCGACGCAATCAGTTCACCCAGGCTTTGCGGACTGGCGGATAAACCTTGCCATAACGTCTTGGCAATGGCTTGCTTTTTACCCAATTGCCCATCTCCGTCATGGTGATACCAGCGACCGAGACGCTTCTCAGCAATTTCAATGCGGCACTGCTTCAACTGCTCACGCAAACGTTCGAGTTTGAACGTCAGATGGGCCACGCCATGCAGCGCGCCGGTGAGGCGTGAAATCCCACCATCATTGAGTTTAAGCATTGCCTGCCAGGCCTCACTGGGCGCGGCAACGTGATGTTGAACGTTTTGACGCGAAACAAAGCTGCGGCCCATGGTATCGATTACGTCACGATAATGTTCGGTAATGGCTACCTCTCTCATACCCTCCTGTCCGGAAACCGCGTCAAGCTTCAGGAACGGCATGTCTATTCCCGGCTTACGTACCAGAAAACAGTTATCAAACGGTTTACCCGGCGACCATTCTTTTAGCCAGTCATACTGAGCAAAGCGTTCAAGAAGCGTCATGTGCATCATGCCTTCCCACGCTTCATTCAATTGCGATTCCGTTTTCTTGAGGCTATCGTTGATACGCAAATCACACATGGTGATAGCCCAGAACAGTCCAGCTTTACTTCTGCCACGCTCTTCTGCGCTTTTGCCCTGAGTTTTCTCCACCCAGCGGTTGAGCACTGGCCCCACATCGGAAACGTCACTCTGTTTGACCGAGCTGGCGCAGACCACCAGCGCATTCATCTCCTGATTGTCGGTATAGCGCTCAAACAGATAGGCGACTTTGCCGCGTAACAGAAGTTGAGATACCGGGTTCTGACCCGCCTGCGCGGCATCTTTTAACGCCAGCAGTTTAAGGCGACCACGATAGCCGGGGAAGTCGAGCAGATCGACCTGCTCCATCATGCTGTCCGGAACAACTTCGGCCAGAGGAAAGATAAGCTCCGCAGTCAGGGCCGCCAGCTCCGCTTGTGACAAGTGGGCGCTGCCGGTTTGCTGATTCTCTTTCCAGAACCGTATTTCCACCTGGCGATCCTGACTGGAACCCAGACGATTCAGGCTATCAACGTTCATGATGCTGCCGTTGCTGTGATCGGTAAGCGTATCCAGTGGGGCAAACACCATTTTGGCGTGATTAAGTTTTGTCAGCACCTGGGCCAGTGAGCGGTAGGTCTCGGTGAGTTCCGGTTGCTCTCCCCATAGCAGCGAAAAGAGGTCTGCTCGCTCGTGAGGATGCAGCGCGGGTGCGATTTTCAGCACCTGCGGCCACCATGCATGCTCCAGTTTTTCCACTGATTTTTTAAAGGATGCATTGAGGTAATCCCACAGGGCGACGACATCCTCACTGCTCACGCCATTATGACCATCACCCTGGCCCGCGCGTTGCAGAAAAGGACGCAGGCGTTCTTCAATGTGGGCCTCATCAAGCTGGTAATTTAGGTGTTCATGGTTGAAGTCATTAAACCAGGTGTTAGCCAGTATCTTGGCAAGGTCAATTTCACTAAACAGGCGCAAAGGAACAGGATAACCCTGCGGTGATTCAGGTACATGCCGGGTAAACCGCGTGACCAGGCCGGTTGCCTCTTTACCGCCACCTACCGGGTTAACCTCTTTAATAAAATCCACCACGCGTGTGCCATAGCGTGCTTCCAGTTCGCCATTCCTTCCCGCCGCTAATGCCGAGATGAGATAGGATTTCCCCGCTTGTGAAATGCCGAAGAAGCCCACGGTCATCGGCATGCCAGAGACCTGTGCCAGGCTGTTCGACAGATTGCGGGTGCGCAATAAACTCAGATTGAGTGTATCCGCTTCGGTATCGAGGCGGCGGGAAGCGGTGCGCACATTGCTTACCCAGCCCAGTGCATCCTGGCAGCCCTGTGCTATCGCCGCCCATCCCTGTTGCAGGGTACTTTGTTCATTGTTCATTATTTCTTCACACTCCCGCTATCGAGCCAGTGCCGGCTGTCAATAAGTCCTGTATCAGGCAGAGTATTGAGCTCCAGCTCTACGTCGTTCTTGCTAAAGGATTTATCCGTGTTACTGCTCACTTCGGCGATGGTCAGGCGATCGCTGATCAATCCGAGTTTTCGCGCTGCCTTGCCTTTATCGATAGTCAGTCTGACTTTGAGATAGGGCGAGCCATTGTCCATTGAGCGTGCTTTAGAGAACTTTTCCCGTCCCGACTCACTAAACCTCAGCGTATATAAAGGTGAAGCAGACCAACGTTCGGCATCAAGCTGGCGATAACCTAAGCGCATGTCGCCACGCATAACGATGCTCGCTGTTGTCGGCTCGCCGTCATCACTCATGATTACCGGCAAGGTAATCTGCCCATCTTCAGACTTGATATGACGATAAATCACGTCACCATCATGGATCAGGCTATCCATATCGATGATGCCGATGTGACGAATGGTTGAGTAAGGTTTCAACGCTGAGATACGGAAATGGAAATTTGGGATGCTGTGATTGGCACAGAGTTGCGACAGCATCGCACCAACTGATGCGGTGCTCTTGGGATCGTGAATATGTCCATTTTTA
>Ga0157361_1000565_pt1 | contig 14178 bp, 19 predicted proteins | sample AttlaeALBM2_FD_111481 | JGI IMG/M metagenome (GOLD analysis project Ga0157361, IMG submission 111481) | Fungus gardens microbial communities from leaf cutter ant in Ribeirão Preto, State of São Paulo, Brazil - Atta laevigata ALBM2 | ecosystem: Host-associated > Fungi > Mycelium > Unclassified ...
CAAAGCCATCAAGATGTTGTCAGACGAACAGTAATTATTAAACGTCCAGAATGTCCATTTTTGTCGTGCCTTTTCTGTAGGTTTGATGTCATCATTGTTCCAACGGTTAGGAGCTAAATCCTTGTCGCCTAGGACCTCCAGTCACTTGAGCGAGATCATAATTGTACTGGGTGACGTCCTCTAAGAATCTGGGAGATTCTGAGGATGTAGTTTACACGTGAAATTTCAATTTGGAATGCGGTGAGACCGGTACCAAGTCTGAGTATCGGAAAGGAAGAAGATCTGGTGGTTGATGTATTGCTTTGGTTGTTTCTAAGCTTCTTTCCATGGGAAGCCGGATAGCCTCCCTTGCTAGCCATGTCAGGCCTTGAGAAAAGTACTACATGTTGGGGATATCCAAGTATTCAAGTGATCGGCTGCCCGTGGCTGATTGGTGAAGAAGCCATGCGTGGTTTGAGCTGTGATGGGGATTGAGAAGTGCACTTGAATTGTTGACCCCTTGCTGAAGTAGGGCGAGCGCATACTAGGCAACCGAGATATGGGATCCACTAGGACCACAGACGGTGGCGCGGTAATGTAGTAAGACTATCGCCCCCGCCTTTGGCAGGTGATGGGGATGCACAAGTCTGGTAGCGTGAACTACAAGTTGACACCACGTGATTTTGGCCACTCGGAATAAGATCATGTGCAGTGTGGGAAGGTAGCTCTCTGGGCATTGACACCAGCTGCAGCTATGAGGGTTGTTGAATGTTAGAATATTGAATGTTATACTAAATTTAGCTATATCTTATTGTTCATGTTAGACAAGATGTTTCACTTTATTGCTCTGATTACAGATAAATAGCCTATGTAGAGATGAATGTATATTACATGTTTGCAATAAGTTCCCCCCCATTATTGCATTGCTCACCCTCAACTCAACATTGGATAATGGACTATTGTATGTATTTCAAGCAACATCTTGGACAATTATTTCTTTGTTTTTGCAAGAAGGGCTAGTGAGCATTGCACAGTGGTATAATATCATTCCAACCACCATCATCTCCCCCCTTGAGTTCATGGGGGAACCCCTATTCTACTGAACCTCTACCACTAATATCATCATGATTTCACCTTCCATCTTTATGTCTGCTTTGTTTGTTTATTTATGTCTGACTTATGATCATCATGACATGTGTTGGATATATTATACCAGTTGAGGCTCTTGTTGGTGGAGCTTTTCTTGCTTTAGTCTCCTAGAGAGTAGCATCCAAAACACAGATGGTAGTCCAAAAGGATTGTGCTGAGTTAACACTGCTGTCCAGGTGGTTTTGTAATCCTCTAATCAAAAACCCAATAGTAGAGCCCCAATGCTCAAAACATAGATGGGCTACCTTTGCTTCATCTTTACCATTGCAGGAAGTCACATAGATTGGGCTTTGACGAAGAATGGGGAATGTGCTGTTGATAGAATGAACTGATACAGGCCCTTCTCATAGAGCTTCAGCTCATTGAAAAGTCACTAGTACCTACCTGAAAAGGGGTCTAACTGGAGTACCTGTTTCAGTGTCTGTTTACAAGTGTTATGTGTAAGGAGGGTTGGTCCAGCCACAAGGTATGGGGGACTAGGGAGAGGATTGAGATGTTGGCAGGAGCATATTTTGAACACTAGTATCTGTTATTTAGTGTATAATTTCTCTACCCAGGCTACTGACTACTGTTGGGATCTGGGAAGCACACCTACAACTTGTGCTAGGGGTGTATAGCTACCTTTTACATAGTGCTGCCATAGCCTGCCTACATGCTTTATGTAATAAATTGATGATTATAAAAAAAAACAGTGGTATAATATACTATGTCATACAACTCAGGTTAAGATAATTTAGGAGACAAGCCTTTGAGGGTTACAAAAAGAACTCAATAAGGTTCAACGTCAGGAATGTATGGAGTAGGAATAGAGTGACCTGGAGTGGAGTAGTGTTACTCCAGAGTAGAAAAGAGTTGCCCTTACAGCAGATTAGGATCCTTAAAAACGGAGCCTTGGACTACTCCAGTGGACAGCTACCCAATAGATCGTTCTCCCCTGCTATACCTAGCCCTTTGAGAAATCTGCTCTCCAGATGTCATTGCCCTCAGACACCCCCCAAGGTGTAGCTGATGCCCTAGAATACCTGCAACACTATCTCCACAAGCTAATAGAGAAACAAAACATCTCCGAAAATAACATCAACACCACCCTGGCAGCCTTGACTGCGTAGCTACAGCAGCTTACACAGCTAGTGACTAACTCCCCCCTCCACCCATATCAAACACACCTCCTCCACCTGTACCATTTCCTCCAGTATCTCCGCCCTCTACTCTGACAGTGAGATGAACACGTCCCAAGCTTTTCTCTTCTCTGGACTTTGACAGAAAACATTACAACAGCCATGCATTCTTGAACTCCTGCTCCCTATACATCTGCCTGGTCCCAGAGCAGTTCCACGATGAAGCAGAGAGGATCCTTTGGGCTCTCATGTTCTTCAAAAGTAGTCATGCTGCCAAGTGGTCCAAAAACATGTTTTGTCAGGAAGCAGACACTGGTATTTTCTCCATCTGAACCTAGAGAGACTTTGAGCAACAATTCTGGGTTCACTTCTTCCTGGTTAATGCAGAAGTGGATGCAATTAATGCTCTAGAAGACACCTCCTACCACCAAGGAGGTTGGACAGTGGATGACTATCTGGACAACTTCCAAGCCCTAGTCTCCAATGCAGATTACACAGATCCCTGGACGCTAGTGGTAAAATTCCGACGGAGTCTCAGGTTAGGCATCTAGAACCAGATCGCCACTATGCTATATAGATGACCTACCAATACTGACCCTGACACATAGTACAGAGCAGCACAGAGGATCAACCAGGCACGCCTCACCAATGAGGCCTTCCAGTCTGTGTTGCGCTCTATCCCTTCTACACTGCCCAAAACTGTCTCTGCCCGACCCCTACCTCTGTCTGTGGCAAGATTACTCCCTGTTCTACCTCTTCTGGTCACTCCAAAACCTCTGCCACCTACTCCATCTATGGGAGTCCCTATGGACGCTGACATGACTAGGAAGATAAGGTCCTTGCCTCTGCAAGAATGTTACTGATGCAGAGACGCAAACTACCTAGTCTAAGACTGTCTCCACTGCATGAATGTCCATCAACTCACCTCAGAGCAGCGGGAGGAGCTGATTGAAGACTTGTTGGCATTGAAAGATGCAGTTCCAATTAAAGAGTCTCATCTCCAGGAGGAGGAGAAGGATTTTGCATAACGTGGCCAGCGATATGTGTGCCCCGGTCACCAGTAAATAAGTTCACTGTATTAACTATAGAGGACCCCAATACAATTGACAGTAAACTAATAAACGCACTGTCCCCTATCCCCTTAGTCCCCACTCCGCTCCATATACCCAAGTGGGAGAAGAGGCTGTCCAAGCTCCTCTCGATCAGTGTCTTGGATGCATGAGGAACCTCCTTACTCCTGCCAGTAGAAATTGGAACTACAGACACAAGTAAACTCCACTCCGTTAAAGCTCTCTTAAACAGCAGAGCAACCAGGAGCTTCATCGACCAAGACTTTGTTTGTTCGAAAGGGATAAACACTCGGACCCTCTCATATAACATCCCAGTCTTCAATGTCAATGGTTCCCCTAACAAGGCAGAACAGATCTCCGAGGTCGTAGACATGCTTCTCTGCTACAAAACTCACTCCAAAAGGATGCTTTTGGCTATCTCTAGACTTGGGAAACAGAGTCTGATCCTAGGTTATAACTGGCTCAAGGACCACAACCCCAAGGTTGACTGGAAAAAGGGAGAAGTCGAAATGACCTGTTGCCCTCTCTAGTACAAAGGAGAACATGTCCTACACAAGGAACAGACCCACCAGAAAAGGACTGAACTCCAAGCCCTCCGATCATATCGTGACAGACCCATGCCTCTTTTCAAAGAAGAGCTAAAGCTTGAAGAAGCACCTCTACAAACATACAGCCCTGATTGGGAGCTCAGAGACTAACTGTTCCTTACATGCATCTTCCTAGAGCCTACCGAGATCAACCTCTGAGCCATAGCTATGACCTCCCAACACCTCGCAGAAGGAGCCAGACATAGCAAGGAGACACAAGCCGCCATCACTTCACTATCTGTCTACGTCGCGGAGTTCCAATCTGTGTTCGCCAAGGAGGACTTTGACATACTACCAGAGCACTGCAAATGGGATCAAACTATCGAACTGATCCCTGGAGCGGAGCCCAAGTCATTGAAAGTCTATCTCCTGTTCCCATTGGAACAAACTGGGTTGGACGTCTTCCTGGAGGAGAACCTGCATACTAGACGAATTCAACCTTCCAAGTCCCCCATAGCAGCCCCTGTGTTTTTCATTAAAAAGAAGGATAGCTCGCTCTGGCTGGTCCAAGACTACCACGCCCTAAACACTATAACTGTCAAGAACTGATACTCCCTCCTCCTCATCTCCAAACTCGTCTCCCAGCTCCATGGAGCCAGGTACTTCACAAAACTTGACGTCTGCTAGGGTTTCAATAATGTATGCATCAAGCCCAGAGTCGAATGGAAAGTGGCTTTCTGTACTAATCACAGCCTTTTCAAACCTCTTGTGATATTCTTCGGAATGACCAATAGTCCTGCTACCTTCCAAACTATGATGAATGATATCTTCAGAACCCTGATAACTGAAGGGATTATAGTAGTGTACTTGGACGACATTTTGATCTTTATGAGGACAGAAGAGGAACATGAACGAGCAGTCCAGAGGGTCTTGGAGATACTGGTAGAACACAAGTTATTCCTCCACCCAGAGAAGTGTGAGTTCCATTAGAGGCAGATCAAGTACCTCAGACTGGTCATCTCAGAGAACAAGGTTGCAATGGACCCTGTTAAAGTCGCCAGAGTCCGTGATTGGCCCATCCTGGAGAACTGGACTGATGTACAGGCTTTCATAGGCTTTGTTAACTTCTACCACTGCTTCATTCAAGATTTCTCAACTATAGCCAGACCTCTCTTCAACCTCACTCATTCCAACTGGGCCTGGAGCTGGGATGCCAAAGAACGGGAAGCCTTTGAATGTTTCAAGACAGCAGTAACCACAGCTCTGGTCTTGGTATCACTCCAGGACTTGGAACTCTTATGCATCGAGGTTAACAGTTCAGACTTCACCTCTGGAGCCATCCTTTCTCAGTGACTACCCAGAGAAGAGAAATGGCACCCAGTGGTCTTTTACAACAAGTCCCTGTCTCTGGTGGAATGGAATTACGAGATCCATGACAAGGAGATGCTCACTATCATCTGCGCACTAGAAAAGTAAAGGCATTTCCTGGAAGGAGCCCAACACCCAGTAGAAATCTGGACAGACCACAAGATCCTAGAGTACTTCATGATGGCTAAGAAACTCAACTGTTGCCAGGCTCGCTGGTCTCTGTACTTAGCCTGCTTTGACTTTAAATTGGTCTACCGCCTAGGACATTGCATGGGGAAGCCCGACACATTATCGTGAAGACCAGACCATGGCAATAGAGCCTCTGACAATGAAGATGTGGTCCTCCTACAACCAGAGCTCTTGGCAATCCAAGCTCTTGAAGGAGTTCAGCTGAAGGGACCAGAGAAGGACATCCTTAGGAAAATTCATCAAGGGAACCAGAGAGGTGACCAGGAAGAGCCAGTGGCAAAGGCAGCAAGGGAACTTCGGCAAGCATCAAGTAAGACGGTCTGCTCCGTGAAATAGTCAGAAGAAAAAGGACTACTCTAGTTTAGAAGCAAGATCTATGTTCTCCAGAATACAGACTTATAAAGGCAAGTGGTCTCACTGTACCATAATACAAAGGTTGCTGGACACTCTGGACGCTGGAAGATGCTAGAGTTAGTCTCTAGGGATTACTGGTGGCCTCAAATGTCTAGGTATATCGGACAGTATGTCAGCACCTGTGACCTCTGCCTCAGAATGAAACCAATAAAGTAGGCTCTAGTAGGCAAATTGCATCCTCTCTGGATCCTGGACTCATGATGGGACACGATTAGCATAGATTTTGTCATGGAACTCCCCCTCTCCTCCAGACATGATGCAGTGATGACAGTGATGGACCCAGTGTTGAAATGAGCATACTTCATTTTGACGCACATGACGGTGACAGTAGAAGGAGCAGCTAGGCTTTTCCTGCATCAGGTCTGGAAGCTCCATGGTCTTCCGAAGTATGTAATCTCAGACCGTGGACCTCAGTTCGTAGCTCACTTCACCAAGGAACTTTACTGCCTGCTAGGAATAAAATTGGCATTTTCCACAGCCTGGCATCCTCAAACTGACGGACAGACGGAGCACGTCAACCAAGAGTTAGATCAGTACCTCTGGCTCTTTGTGAACAAAAGGCAAGATGACTGGTATGACCTCTTACCCCTGGCAGAGTTCCAGTACAACAATCACATCCATTCCGCTACTCAACAGCCTCTGTTCCTACTTGACACTGGAAGACTTTCTCGCATGGGCTTTGAACCCTGAAAGAACCCTTCTAGTCTAGAAACAGTCAACAAGTTCACAGAAAGGATGAGAATGGCAATCAAAGAAGCAAAGTCTGCGATCTGCAAAGCACAGGACGACATGAAGAGATACTACGACTATTGAAGAATTCTAGCTCTAGTGTTCAAACCTGGTGACAAAGTCTTCCTTGATACATCAGATATCCAGACTACACACCCTTCACAGAAACTCTCGCATCGACAGCTTGGCCCCTTTGTAGTGGAAAGACGGATTGGACCTATGGCTTATCACTTAAAACTACCACACTGGATGAAGCAACTCCATCCAGTGTTCAATGTAGTGAAGCTTACTCCAGCTCCAGATGACCCAATTACAGGCCAGAAAATGGAAGACCATCCACTGTCCATAGTCATCAACGGAGAAGCAGAGTGGGAAGTAAAAGAGATACTCGACAGTTGTTGGTACTAGAGAAGATTCCAATATCTCATCAAGTGGAAAGGATATGGCCACGAACACAATTCCTGGGAGTCTACCTCTGAAGTCTCCATACCAGAACTAACAGCAGAGTTCCATTGTAAACACCCTAGGGCTCTGAGACACGTCTGGTGTATGGAGTTCGACAACATTTTTTATTCTGAGTCCATTGCTCCAAGATGTAGCAATCTTGAAAGGGGGGTGAATGTAAGGGGATAGCTCTATTTCTACCCCTAAACTACACAGCGACACTTTGGAGTGGCCTAAGCCTGTTTAAGTATTACTAAAGTAATACTTAAACACACTAATATAGCTCTGATCACATAGATCCTGACACTTAGAATGCAAACCCAGTATATAGTGTAAAAGACCCCTCCAGGAGTCTCATTCTAATCTCTGAGGATTCTCCTGGAGGTGAGTTGTATCATAGTTACAAACTGTAATATTAACTAAGGATTTTCCTAGAGTCTTGTGCCCCAGTTGCCCTTATAGTCCTCTTACATTCATCTCCCCTTCAAGATTGCTATGCCTTGGAGGAATGGACTCCACATGAAAGATGTTATCAAACTTCACATGTTGGATGTGTTTCAGAGCCCCAGGGTGTTTGTGATGGAACTCTGCTGTCAGTTCTGGTGCAGAGACTTCAGAGGCAGATTCCCAAGAATTGTGTTTGCAGCCATAGCCTTTTCACTTGATGAGATATTGGAATCTTCTCCAGTGTCAACAACTATCGAGTATCTCTTCTACTTCCCACTCTGCTTCTCCGTTGATGACTATGGGCAGTGGATGGTCTTCCATTTTCTGGCCTGTAATTGGGTCATCTGGAGCTGGAGTAAGCTTTACTACATTGAACACTGGATGGAGTTGCTTCATCTAGTATGGCAGCCTTAAGCAATAGGCTATAGGTCTGATCCATCTTTCCACTACAAAGGGGCCAAGCCGTTGATGCAAGAGTTTCTGTCAAGGGTGTGTAGTCTAGATATCCAATGTATCAAGGAAGACTTTGTTACTGGATTTGAACACTGGAGCCAGAGTTCTTCGTCAGTCGTAGTATCTTTTCATGTCATCCTGTGCTTTGCAGATCGCAGACTTTGCTTCTTCAATCACTGTTCTCATCATTTCTGTGGATTCATTGACTGTCTCTAGACCAGAAGGGTTTTGTCAGGGTTCAAAGCCCATGCGAGAAAGTCTTCCAGTGTCGAGCAGAAATGGAGGCTGTTGAGTAGCGGAGTGGATGTGATTGTTGTACTGGAACTCTGCCAGGGGTAAGAGGTCATACCAGTCGTTTTGCTGTTCGTTCACAAAGAGCCAGAGGTACTGGTCTAACTCTTGGTTGACGTGCTCCATCTGTCTGTCAGTTTGAGGATGCCAGGCTGTGGAAGATGCCAATTTTATTCCTAGTAGGCGGTAAAGTTTCTTGGTGAAACGAGCTATGAACTGAGGTCCACAGTCCAAGATTATGCACTTTGGAAGACCGTGGAGCTTCCAGACCTGATGCAGGAAAAGCCTAGCTGCTCCTTCCACTGTCACCGTCATGTGCATCAGAATGAAGTATGCTTGTTTCGACACTAAGTCCACCACTGTTATCACTGCATCATGTCTGGAGGAGAGGGGGAGTTCTATGACAAAATCTATGCTAATCATGTCCCATCGTGAGTCCAGGATCCAGAAAGGATGCAATTTGCCTATTGGAGCCTGCCTTATCAGTTTTGTCCTAATGTAGAGGTCACAGGTACAGATGTACTGTCTGATGTACCTGGACATTTGAGGTCACCAGTAATCCCTAGAGACTAACTCTAGCATCTTCCAGTGTCTGGGGTATCCAGCAACCTTCGTATCATAGCACAGCGAGACTACTTGCCTCCATAAGTCCAGGTTCTGGGGAACATAGATCTTGCCTCTGAGCCAGAGTAGTCCTTTGTCTTCTGACCATTCCACGAAGCAGACCATCTTACTTGATGCTTGCTGAAGTTCTCTTGCTGCTCTTGCCACTGGCTCTTCCTAGTCTCCCTTCTGGTTCTCTTGACAAATTTCTCTAAGGATGTCTTTCTCTGGTCCTTCTAGCTGAACTTCTTTGAGAGCTCAGATTGCCAAGAGCTCCGGTCATAGGAGGACCATGTCTTCATTGTCAGAGGCTCTATTGTCATGGTCTGGTCTCTGTGATAATGCATCTGGCTTTCCCATGAAACATTCTGAGCAGTGGATCAATTTGAAGTCGAAGTGGACTAAGTACAGAGACCAGTGAGCCTGGCAACAGTTGAGTTTCTTAGCCACCATAAAGTACTCTAGGTTCTTGTGGTCTGTCCAGATTTCTACTGAGTGTCAGACTCCCTCCAGGAAGTATCTTTACTCTTCCAGTGCATGGATGATAGCAAGTATCTCTTTGTCATGAATCTTATAATTCTGCTCCACTGAAGACAATGATTTGCTATAGAAGGCTACTGGATGCCATTTCTCCTCTTTGGATAGTTGCTGAGAAAGGATGGTTCCAGAGGCAGAGTCAAAACTGTTAGCCTTGATGCGAAAGGGTTTCGAGTCCTGGGGTGATACTAGGACTGGAGCAGTGATCACTGCCATCTTGAGACATTCAAAGGCTTCTTGTTCTTTGGTGTCCTAGTTCCAGGCCTTGTCAGAATGAGTGAGGTTGAAGAGAGGTCTGGCTATAGTTGAGAAATCTTGAATGAAGCAGCAGTAGAAGTTAATGAAGCCTATGAAAGCCTGTACATCAGTCCAGTTCTCCAGGGTGGGCCAATCACAGACTCTAGCAACTTTAACAGGGTCCATCTCAATCTTGTTCTCTAAGATGACCAGTCCAAGGTACTCGATCTGCTTCTGATGGAACTCACACTTCTCCAGGCAAAGGAATAACTTATGTTCCACCAGTATCTCCAAGACTCTCTAGACCACTTATTTATGTTCCTCCTCCATCTTCGTAAAGATCAGAATGTCGTCCAAGTACACTACTATGATTCCTTTGGCTATAAGGGTTCTGAAAATGTCGTTCATCATAGTTTGGAAGGTGGTGGGACTATTGGTCATTCTGAAGAACATTATGAGAGGTTCGAAGAGGCTGTGGTTAGTGTGGAAGGCTGCTTTCTATTCATCTCCAGGCTTGATGTGCACATTATTGAAACCCCAGCAGATGTCAAGTTTTGTGAAGTACCTGGCTCCACGGAGCTGGGAGATAAGTTCGGAGATGAGGAGAAGAGGATATTGGTTCTTGACAGTCACAGTGTGATAGTCTTGGACCAGCTAGAGCGAACCATCTTTCTTCTTAATAAAGAACACAGGAGCTGCTATGAGGGACTTGGAAGGTCAGATTCATCTGGTATGCAGGTTTTTCTCCAGGAAGGCATCCAACTCAGCTTGTTCCAATGAGAACAGGGGATAGACTTTTAATGACTTAGGCTCTGCTCTAGGGATCAGTTTAATAGCATGATCCCATTTGCAGTGCTCTGGCAGTATGTCAAAGTCCTCCTTAGCAAACACGAATTGGAACTCCACAATGTAGGCAGGCAGCAGAGTGGCAGCAGCTTGTGTTTCCTTGCTACATCTGGCCCCTTCCATGAGATATTGGGAGATCATAGCTGTGGCTCAGAGGTTGATCTGGATAAGCTCCGGGAAGACACATATAAGGAACAGTCGGTCTCCGAGCTCCTAATCAGGGCAGTATGTTTGCAGAGGTGTGTCTTCAAGCTCTAGCTCTTCTTGGAACAGAGATATGGGTCTGTCACGACACGATCGGAGGGCCTGGAGTTCAGTCCTCTTATGGCAGATCCGTTCCTTCCATAGGGTACGTCCTCCTTTACACTGGAGTAGACAATGGGTTATTTCGACTTCTCCTTTTTCCCAGTCAACCTTGGGGTTGTAGTCCTTGAGCCAGTCATAGCCTAGGATCATATTCTGTTTCCCAAGTCCAGAGACAGCCAAAAGCATCCTTTCAGAGTGAGTCTTGTAGCGGATAACTATGTTTACAACCTCAGAAATCTATCCTGCCTTGTTGGAGGAGCCATCAATGTTGAAGACCAGGATGTTATGTGAGAGGGTCTGAGTGTTCATCTCTTTCAAATGGACGAAATCTCTGTCAATAAAGCTCCCAGTTGCTCTGCAGTCTAGGAGGACCTTGACGAAGTAGAGTTCACTTGTGTCTGTAGTTCCGATTTCTACTGGCAGAAGCAAGGAAGTTCCTCACATGTCCAAGGTGCTAATTGAGAAGAGCTTGGGCAGCCTCTTCTCCCACTTGGGTTTACGGAGTGGAGCAGGGACTAAGGAGTTAGGGAGCAATGTGTTTATTAGTTCACTGTTAATTATATTGGAATCTTCTATAGTCAATACAGTGAACTTATTTACTGGTGACTGGGGCGCACTTATCACTGGCCACGTTACGCAAAATCCTCCTCTTCCAGGGGACAAGACTCCTCTAACGGAACTGCATCTTTCAATACCAACAGATCTTCAATCAACTCCTCTCACTGTTCCAAGGTGAGTTGGCAAACATCCATACAGTGGGGACAGTCTCGGACTAAGTGATTTGCGTCTCTGCATTGGTAACATCCCTGTGGAGGTAAGGACCTTGCTTTCCTAGTCGCGTCGACATTCATAGGGACTCCCATAGATGAAGCAGGCAGCAGAGGTTTTGGAGTGACTAGAAGGGGTGAAACAGGGAGCAATCTTGCTACAGACAAAGGTGGGGGTTGGGCAGAGATGGTTTTAGACAGTGCAGAAGGGGCAGAGCGCGATATAGACTGGAAAGCCTCATTGGTGAGACACGTCTGGTTGATCCTCTGTGCTGCTCTGTACCACGTGTCAGGGTCAGTATTGGTAGGTTGTCTGTATAGTATGGTGGCAATCTGGTTCTGGATGCCTAACTGGAGCCCTTGTCGAAACTTTACCACTAGTGTCCAGGGATCTGTATAATCCGCATTGAAGACCAGGGCATAGAAGTTATTGAGATAGTCGTTCACCGTCCAACCTCCTTGGTGGTAGGAGGCTCCTTCCAGAGCATTGATCATGTCCACTTCTGCATTAACAGGGAAGAAGTGAACCCAGAACTGATGTTCAAAGTCCCCCCAGGTTGGGATGGGAAAAATACCAGTGTCCGCTTCCTGATGGAACACGTTTTCAGACCACTCGGCTGTGTGACCACCTTTGAAGAATATGAGGGCCCAGAGAATTCTCTTCTGTTCATCGTGGAACTGCTCCGGGGCCAGGCAGATATAGAGAGAGCAGAAGTTCAAGAATACACAGCTATTGTGATGTTCTCCATTGAAGTTCGGAGGACAGGAGAGCTTGGGACATGTTTGTCTCACCGCCAGAGCAGGGGGCGGAGATACCAGAGGAGATGGTACAGGCAGAGGAGGTGTGTTTGATACAGGCGGAGGGGGAGAGTTAGCCACTAGCTGTGTGAGCTGTTGTAGCTGTGTAGTTAAAGCTGCCAGTGTAGTGTTAATATTGTTTTCAGAGATATTCTGTCTCTCTGTTAGCTCACAGAGATAGTGTTGCAGGTTGTAAGACTCTAGCTGCAATGACTTAAGTCTACTCCAAGTCAGATTTGACAAGGAGAACTCGATAGAGTTCCTATTTGATTTTCTATACTATATATACAACTACTATCGTAGCTATGCACTTCATCTCCCACAATCCTCATGTTGCTTGTCATGTGATTACCCTGTCACATGTTTGTGACTGTGACCATGACCATTCTGTGACCGATGTCACACCTTTTGTGACTTCATGACCATGACGTGACTTCCTTCCCATGCTTCACCTTTATAGTAGTGATTTAACTAAATAAAAGAAATGAAAATAGAAAATGAAAATAGAAAATGACTTAGCTATTTTGCCAAGTCATAACACAGGTACCCTAAGATATCGGCTACACCTTGGGGGATGTCCAAGGGCAACGACATCTGGAGAGCAGAATTCTTGGAGGGCTAGGTATGACAGGGGAGGGTGACCTGTTGGGTAGCTATTCACTGGAATAGTCTAAGGCTCTGTCTTTAAGGATCCTAATCTGCTGTAAGGGCAACTGGGACACAAGACTCCAGGAGAATCCTCAGTTAATATTACAGTTAGTAATTATGATACAACTCACCTCTAGGAGAATCCTCAGAGATTAGAATGAGGCTCTTGAAGGGATATTCTACATTATATACTAGGTTTACATTCTTTGTGTCAGGGTCAGTGTGATCAGAGCTATACTAGTGTGTTTAAGTATTACTTTAATAATACTTGAACAGGTTTAGGTTGCTCCAGAGCATCATTATATAGTTTAGGGGTGGAAATAGAGCTGTCCCCTTACAGAAGTTGACAACAAAATAGAGAACAACCTTGGCCTCAGCTCGTGCACTATGCCTCAATCTACTGTCGTGTGTGTGGTTGCATATTTCAGGAGGACTGAATTGTTGCCAGGAATTCAGGAGAGGAATGGTATATAGATTGATAGAAGTAAGGATAGAATACATAAAAGACATTAAAGACATTAATCTACAAACTAAGAAACTAGAATGTAACTAATGGAGTACTTATACTAAGTCTGAAATAGGAGGAGTATGTTAGGGCACAGTCACTCAGAGGCGGCTAACCCTAATGCTAGGTAATGGTCCTGGAAGCAAAGGTAATATTCGAGTGAAGCTAGATCTAACTACACAAGCAGTCTTATATACTAAAACCAATGGTCCATGTACCATAGTCACATGCATACTAACTATTAATACCACTGTCCTAATTATAGATTATTAGGCACATCAAGGTAGACTTAGGAGAGAAAACAAAGAGAGTATGAGAGAGTATCTCACAAATGCTTAGAATAGCCCCTTAGGTGGGAGCCTTACTCACAATCTAGGCTATTCCCTAGGATATCCCCTTACAGAGTATAAGTAACTAGTCTACATTATGATCCTATAAGAGTAGACAACAGGAGTTTAGGAGTGAATTTTAGTAATAATATAAAATATAAAAGAAATTATATTATTAAATGATTATTTTCCATTATATTGACACTAAGTTATTATGGCTACATCCTTACAACAAGTCATCTTGACCATAACAAAGGACATATATAAATAGAATGACAGACCAGAGATTTGAACTGCTAATCTCTTGGATAGTCATAGTGTAGATTAGAACAAATGTGGACAAATAGCATAGTTATATAAGTAGTTGAGCAATCAATCAAGAAACTCTATCAAGTTCTCTTTGTAACCCTCAAAGAGTCTTCCC
>Ga0157361_1000566_pt1 | contig 14171 bp, 19 predicted proteins | sample AttlaeALBM2_FD_111481 | JGI IMG/M metagenome (GOLD analysis project Ga0157361, IMG submission 111481) | Fungus gardens microbial communities from leaf cutter ant in Ribeirão Preto, State of São Paulo, Brazil - Atta laevigata ALBM2 | ecosystem: Host-associated > Fungi > Mycelium > Unclassified ...
CATAGTCTGAGGATTAGACCTCAGACTTAACAACATCTTTTGTCACTTATCTAACTTCGCATTTTTGAACTCTTTAAAGTATCAAAGTACCCATCACAAATAGTAAGTGACCATTTGTGATAAAGTGGCCATTTGTGATAGGAGGAATGGGCAAACCAATAGAAATAGGACGACAACAGAATAATGGACAAGGACGTAAATCCAAGTGTTACAACTGTAACAAATTTGGACACATGGCAAAAGATTGTCGACAACCAAAGAAAGAGAAAAAACCACAAAGATGTTTCAAGTGTGGCAAAAAAGGACATATTGCTATAGGGTGCAGAGCACCTCAACAAATAAAGACTAGGAGTTCACAACAAGAAGACTCAGATAATGAAAAACAAAAGGGTTTTGTCGAAGGTTTGGAGTAGGCACAATACAACGAACTACTGTAAATAGTTCCACCAAGAATCAATATGTTATTCCACAATGGAGAGAACAGTCGAGGGAACTTATAGTGCACCCAACAATCAAAACCAAAAATGGAAGAAAACTCAAGGTCAAAGCATTAATCGACTCAGGATATACAAACACCACAATTGCTAGGAAAATAGTAGAAGAAAAAGGAATATCTACCAAATCACTCCCAAGACCCTTCAACATATACAATTCAGATGGATCAAGAAATGGAGAAAAGACAATTAAGGAATTTGTACCTTTAGAAATCAACTCGAATGGACACATCAAACAAATTGATGCAGTAGTATCAGAAATCAAGGAAACGGATCTATTCCTAGGATACAACTGGCTAATGGAACACAACCCAGAAGTAGACTGGAAAGAAGGAGTCATATAGTTTACAAGATGCCCAGGACACTGCAAAACAGAACATGAATCTATATAGTTTATCCTATGGTCAAGGAAACTACTACCAAAAGAAGAAGAAGAATCAAAGGGAGGAGACAAAGAACCCGATCCAACAAATCCTGAAGATCTTCCAAAATATGTCCAACTATTCACATACTTATTCAACAAGAAAAAGTTCGAAAAACTACCAAACAAATGAGAATGGGACCATGAAATCAACTTAACGGAAGAAGCACCAAAGGAACTCAATGCAAAAGCCTACCCAATGACACTTAAGGAAGAAGAAACACTCAATCAATGGCTGGATGAACAACTCAAAGCGGGACTCATTATGGAGTCAAACTCAAGATATGCAGCACCATGTTTCTTCATACCAAAGAAAGATAGAACACTATGATTGGTACAAGACTATAGACAGCTAAACCAATACACAATCAAAGATAAAATGCCATTACCCCTGATCAATGAAGTAATTGACAAACTCAAAGACACAAAATACTTTAACAAATTAGACCTAATCTGGGGATACAACAACATATGGATAAAAGAAGGTGACGAATGGAAAGTAGCCTTTTTGACAAACAAAGGACTATTCAAACTGAAAGTAATGTACTTTGGACTGTACAACTCGCCAGGAACATTTCAACAGATGATGACAAGTATCTTCTGAGAACTATATCATGAAGGAACCCTCGCAAACTACATGGATAACTTTGTAATCCCAGCCAAAACAGAAAAAGAGCTAGAAGAATGCACAATCAGATTCCTCAAAATAGCAGAGAAACATAATTTATGTTTCAAACAGTCAAAATGTGATTTTAACACCACAGAAATACCTATACTGGGGGTATGAGTTGGAAATGGAGAAGTACAAATAGAAGAAGAAAAGGTCAAAGCAATCAAAGAATGGAAGACACCAACAAAAGTAAAGGATGTCAAAAGCTTCTTAGGCTTTGCAAACTTCTATCAATGATTCATCAAAGATTTCAGCTATATTACAGTACCATTAAATCAACTAAAAGGAAAAGGAGAATGGAAATGGACAGAAGAAGAACAAAATGCATTTGAAGAGCTGAAACAAAAGATAACCACGCAACCAGTACTGTCCCTACCCAGAAGAAAAGGAAAATTCAGGGTAGAAGTAGATGCATCAGGACATGCAATTGGAGGAGTCCTTTCACAAGAACAAGATAGCAAATGGAAACCAGTTGCTTTTCTATCAAGAACAATGTCACCTGCAGAAAGAAACTATGAAATATATGACAAGGAACTACTGGCAATAGTCAAAGCTCTAGACAAATGGCGACAATACCTATTAGATACAGTCGAGAAATTTGAAGTATGGACAGACCACGAAAATCTCAAATACTTTAAAGAACCACATAAACTCAACAGTCGACAAGCAAGATGGTATCTGAAACTACAAGACTACGACTTTACCCTACGACATATCCCAGGAAAAACAAATACGAAAGCAGACATATTATCAAGAAGAGAGAAAGTAGATACGAAAGAAGACAATCAAGACATACAGATGCTCAAAGAAGAGTTATAGATATGACAAACAACAAGCCAAGATGGAACACCTATTGTACTACTCTGACAAGAACACCTACAAATAAGCAAAGAGGGAATACAAGAACAAATCAAGAAAATCCAAACAAGAGAACAAGAAGTAACGAAACTGTTGGAGAGAAAAGATGGACAATCATGGGAAGAAAATAGAATTGTCTACATAGACGGCAAGATCTATGTCCTAAAAAACAGGCAACTTTGAGACAAAATACTCAGTGATAACCACAATCTACCAGATGTCGGACACCCAGGACAACACAGAATGATGAAATTAATCAAGAGAAACTATTGGTGGCTAGGAATACGCAACGATGTATGAAAATACATCCAAGGATGCCAGGAATGTCAACAAAACAAGGTGCAACACATGAAGAAAGCAGTACCTTTACACCCCCTACCCATACCAAAAACACTATGGGAGGAAATTAGCATTGACATCATAGGACCCTTACCAAAATCAGAAGACAAAGATGCTATTTTGGTAGTTGTGGACCAACTTTCCAAAATGATCAGACTCATAGCTACAACGACTTCAATCTCCTCAAGTGAAGTAGCAAGGATATATCGGGATGACATATGGAAAATACACAGCATACCAAAGAAGATCATTAGCGATAGAGGACCTCAATTCACATCAACATTCATGGGAGAACTGTGCAAAGCATTAAGAATCAAAAGAGCAATGTCAACAGCTTACTATCTACAAACAGATGGACAAACAGAAATAATCAATCAGAAAATCGAAGTATTTCTAAGACACTACATCAACTACAGACAAGACAGTTGGACAAAATGGCTAGCAACAGCAGAATTCCAGTATAATGACAAGGAACATGCAGCAACAGGACACTCTCTATTCTATATGAATTATGGAAGACACCTCTGGAAAGGAAACCTAATAGTGGAAACAGAGATACCAAACTTAGAAGACCTATTAAAGAAGATGGAAACAACAAGGGAAGAAGCAAAAACAGCAATGGAAAGAACAAAGGAAACGATGAAAAGACAATATGACAAGAGAACACGCCAATCACAAAGTTTCAAAACAGAGGAACAAGTATGGCTAGAGACAAGAAACATTCAAACAAACTGACCCTCAAAGAAGCTAGACCAGAAAAGATACAGCCTCTTTACAATCAAAGAAGAAATCAGACAGGGAGTATACAGACTAGAGCTTCCAGAAGGATAGGCTATATACAATGTTTTCAATGAAGACCTATTAACACGTTGTAAAAAGACAGAGTTTACAAGCCAACACAAGGATCCAGTACCACCACCTAACATTATCAATGAAGAAGAAGAATACGAAATAGAAGAAATCAGGGGACATTGCAAAAAAGGAAGAGGAACCCAATTCCTCATTCACTGGAAAGGATATGGAAATGAACACGACCAATGGATAGCAGAAGCAAACCTACTACATGCAAAAGAAGCAATTCAAGATTATTGGACACAGCTTTCGAGACGAAACCTATAAAAGAGAGGACTAAAGGTCATTTTTTGATATCTCAAACGCACACTAACACTCGAGAAATACTTTCAAACATGTCTTCTTTTACCAATGCTGCTACCAATGCCTCTACCACTATTGCCTCCCTTACCTGGAACCAAGAAACATATAATAAGATCATATGTTGTAATAAAAAAACCAAGAATTGGGCAAGCAAAATAGATTGCATCATTCAAGCCATTGAAGCTATGGCTGGACTCAAAGAAAAAGCAGAAGAACTATTTAGGATGGCTGACATTATCAACAACACCATGGCAGATGCAGAAACTAGTACATTACTTGCTAGAGAAGGATATTGCATGGACATCGCCACACAATTCTACGAAGTGGCAGAAACACTTAGGCTCATCCTGCATGATGTTTTACCCCAATGATTTCATAGTATTCAATGCAACCTAGTCAATGAACTTACAACATGCCAAGGTCAAGAACATCCAACAATTGACAATCATATTTGAGGATTACAAGAATCATTCACTCATACCAATCAATTCACTTCACTTCCATGAGTCAAACCAATAGTTCCTCTAAGAGAAAACAAAGAAGAAGAAGAAGAAGTCATTTTAATACATCCCTCTCTACCACCAAATGATAAATCCACAACTACATTATCAAGTAATGAATCAATGGCCTTAGCATCCGAAAATCCCTATATATAGTTATCAGAAGAAATTGACAATCTCATTACAAGTTTAAAACGATTCAAAGCTCCATCCAACATTACTTGCTTTTTACCACCTGCAGGATATCATACCATCAGCAGGAATAGAGAAAACAGTTCTAGATATTGGAACTGGATTGTCAAAGGATTGCTCAAATCAAAGCAAAACTCTGAAACAGTATGAAGAGGATTCAAAATACCACTATATGCAGGAGGACCACCACATGAACCATGGTTCATATCAGAAGCAGCAGATAAAGGCTATATTGTAGGTCTACAGAAAAAGTCAGTAGCTATTTACACTATGGGAGAAGAAAGGTTGTAGAAAATTCATGAGGACATGAACTCTAAGAAGGAGGTATTGTAATGATCGACCTTATTTCATACAGGTGTTTACCATGATGCAACCACATGGACCACTTCTTTGTTTCATCTTACTTCATATATCTAATGGCTCAGTCAGCGCCTCACTGGTAGGGCATGTTCTTTACTCAGCAGACCTTATGTCTACTACATATATTCCTCATTTACTCCTCATGATACATAGGTATATATACAGTAGATACTCTCTTGTATTCCTTATGCTTTACCAATTGTATCATTCCCTTCTTTCCTCTACTCTCAATTCATCCTCAAGTCTTTACTTGAGTGTTACAACCTGAGTTACTCCTTAAGGTCGTAACATTATACCATTCATTTCTTTCTATCTTTCTTTTCTACAAAGAAGACTGGTAACATCTACAATGACTTTATGAATCTGATGTACCCTTTTCTCAGCTGTTCTTCCACAAATTCTTGCACTTCCTCCTTTTTTTGTCTTGACATCAAATATGTTCTTTTTTTCTTTGGAACAAAATCCTCTTTTAGATTAATTGTGTGGTCCCATAATTTTCTTGTTAGCATTCTTTCTGACTCTGTTTTCTTAAATACTTTTAGCCACTTATGAAACCTTTGTGGCACCATCTTCTTTACTTTTTCTCTATCGAGCTTAATCTCCTTGTTAGACTTTTCCTTTATCGTCTATTTCCATTTATTTCTGTCTGTCTTCTTGACATTTCTTATTTTTTTCCCCATCTTCTTTTTCCATTCTATATCTCCTTTTACTACCAAGTTTCTTCTATACAAGGGTAGACATCTCATTATCTTCACTTCTCTTGTCTCCCAGTTTATTTCTGGGTTGTGCACTTGCAGCCAAGGTATTCCCAATATTATCTCTGTCTTTCTCAAGTTACACATATCCATCCTTATTCTTTCCCCATAGTTTTTGTAGAAGACATTGACTTCTACTTAATGCATGATATCTCCTTTACTATTTTCCATTCTATCCATATTTTTCACCTTTAACAGCCTTTCTAGTTTAGTTATTCTAAACCCATGTCTTTTGGCTATTTCTCTATCCATAAATATCCCCATGGCACTACCATCCAAGAACACTTTGACTGTTACACCTTTGTGTATATCCACTTTCTCTATTCTAATATCTAATCATACTTCTCTTAGGATTTTAAACGTTCTCTAGATATTCCTTTCTTTTTCCTTTCTTTCCACTGTGCTTTTTGACTTTTCTGGTCACATGTTGCTTTGCTGTGCTTTTGCCTCTTTGGGCCATACTGCTTCTTTCTCTTTTCTTCTTCAGCATCCACACTACTTCTATTTGTTCTTGATCACTTCTTATTCTTTATTTTCCTTCACATAACATTCTTTCTTTTTACACTTTTTGCACTCTATGTACGATGCTATCACCTCCTCCATGTACTACCCCAATTCCAACAGGTATGCTCTATTTGGGATGTCTTTTCCACAGTGCTCTTATACTTTCTATCATAGGACATATGCTAGACTTTCCTTCTACTCCTCTTACTGTACTTCTCATGGTTTGGTCACACATGCTATCTCTTTTTCTTTTGCCCTCCTCAACCTTCTTTCTACTTCCTATGCTTTTCCTCTTATAGGGTGTGCTGGTTTCTTTTGTTGGTATGCCTTTTGTAGCTTCTTTGTATATACCACTCTTTCTCTCTTTCTCCACAGTAGTGTTACGCCACAAGCAAATTTTCTGTAGAAGATAACATTTGATATGCTTTATAACAATGGATTCTTAATTGGAATTTGCTCTAGAATCCTTTCTATAATCCTTAGAATATAATGTTATATGATAAAGACACTGAACTGGCAATAATTGACCTAGAGCTTATGCCAATATCTTGAGAGGCAATTAGGATAAACTGGTATTGGGTTACTATAAAAGTCACTAAGGGACTATACTCTAGATCCACCCTTGGATGGGCTAACTTAGAAGGATGACAAACTTGTACTCTAGAACTAGTACTACTCAGACAACAAACTTAGACTGATAGACTTTGTGTTTGTAAATAAGTATTGATGGCATCAGATCAATTATATTTAGATAAATGACTCCTAGGACATGACTTGGAGATACTAGATATTTATTTGGACTTGCTAACTGTTTAACAGGTAATCAATAAAGTCCAAATTACAAAGCAGCATCAAGAGAAAAATAAAGGAAGATGGGAGAATATTCTAGAAGGAAGTGGCGATGAAGATATATCATCTTTGATGGGAAGGACTTGGTAAGAGGACATGTTATCACAAAGACAGAAGAGAGTTATGTCATTAGTAGGATTTTGGGAGGATTTAGAACAGAAAGGAGTCAAAGGAAATCCAAAAGTAGTAATAGTTCCCTTTTTATATTTTACTTCTTGAGTTTCAGGGCTTTGTAATAAAAAATTTAATATAGTATCCAGAGTGTAGTTGGATGGAAAAAAGAACCTTTTGACTCCTATCTCCATTTATACTGCCTCTGGAATTGTGAATACAGATCTATTGAGAGTAAGAAGACTGGGACTAGTGGGATGTCTTGAGAAGAACACAGAATATACCTAGAACTCAATCTAAAGAGAAGATGCAGATGCAACTCAGGCAGGCTTTGGAGAGGACAGCAGGCTGGGAAAGCTTGGCTAGGTACACACTTGGATTATATCATACCCATAAAGTTCAGTGTTGGGGGTACAGACAAGGGAGCAACTGAGTATAAAGGGTCTATGAGTGATTAACTAACTGTATTTTCCAGAGGAGCTTTTGTCATGGTATGTAAAGGTTAACATCTTAGAGAGGCAATGTGATGATAATCTAGAGAGATCTTATGATCCTTTTACAACCACCAACATATATTTTACTAGAGCTGCATATAATTTTTATTTCTCTAATTATTTATAAACCTTCAACTTTGATTATCTTCCCTCAGACCTTTAGCATGTGATTGGGAGCTGGCACATCATTATTTTGTTTGTTCCAGTATGCAATTCCCTTTTGCACTCCTTCAGCAGGCACTTTTTACATTTGTACCTCTCTTTTCTATACTTATAACATTCCACCTTCTATTCCTCTTGTTTCATCTCTTGCTTTCTTAATTCTACTCCACATCTTATCACTTTACTTGCTAAAACCTCAAATTTATTTTGGGGAATTGGTTTTCTCTTTTTCTTTCCTTTCTTTCTACAGTACTGGGCTTGGTGTCTGAACCTCCTGTATTTCCAACATTCTCTTTCTCACTTTCCTTTTAACTTTGTCCTTAATAAAGCAAGAGCATACTTCTCTTTGAGCAGGTTACTCATGATGTTGTAATATTGCTATTGAGACATTGTAATAATATCTCAAGGATACAGATATAATGTTGAGTCTTGCTAAGTACTACTACATTTGTTATGGCACAAGATTTTTCACCCAGCTAGATGTCTACTCCTCTACTGACTACTGCCCTAATACTAGGGTTACACTATCATCTCAATAGGGAGGATCCCTAATCTAAACAGCCCTTTAAGAGGTAACTGTTACTTCTCTACATATACTACTCACAATGGAGTACAGCATGAGGTTTATATGGCAAAGATGTAACTAGCATATTCACTTGGCAGGTCAGGACTTGACTGTACACCTGAACTTAGTACACAATTTCCTCTCTTAGTTCCTAACTGACTAAGAAGTCCTCTTAAGCTAAGGGCCTAGCTATGTATGGAGATAACTAACAATCGCAATAATTGTCAGTTAAGAGTTGATAAGATAATCGGTAGGATTTACAAACAAGGTTTAAGGTGAACTAAGCTCTGGTAGTGGTTATCGAGTTCTTCTGTCAGCGACTGACTTAAGACCTTAATCCTGGGTTAGGACCAAGAGAGCTCTTCAGAGTTAAAAAAGAACTCAATAGAGTTCTTGCTTGATTCTTTCATACTATTTATACATTTTCTACTTGTTTGTTTCTATTTATAATACAAGTTCTCTTCTCACGTCCATCAGTCATTCCTGATCTTTTTTCTCATATCACCTATTATTCTCTCCCATTAACTGATCCTATTTGTCACTGTTGTCATAGTTGCATCAACTTATGATACCTCAAGATATCAGCACAATATCTCAGATATAATATAACTCTCTTATGAGCAACTTGCTCAATAAAAAGTATGTTCTAGCTGAATTAAGGGGAGAACTAAAAGGAAGAAAGGAAAAGCTATGTAGGAAATATAAAAATTTCAGGCACTTGGCCCAAAACTGCAGAAATAGAAAAAAAGAGAAAAAGAAGAAGATTTCCTAGAATAATTTTGAAGTATTGTCAAGTAGAGTAATATAGTATAGAGTAATGATAAGGAGGCAGAAAACAGAGAAAAAAGTAAGGTATTTTTAATATCAAGAAGTAGAGCACTATAAGTGAGAATGCCCAAATATTGAGGTGGAAAGAAGAAAATAAGAAAAAGAAGTAGCACATGTGGCTAAGCTACAAAAGAAAAGAGAAAGACCAGTACATTCTCTATGGGAAAAGACACAGGAATATAGCAGCATATAGGGCATACCCCCAAGAAGCGCAATACTAGAAGAAAATTTGTAGAGTATAGTAAGTATGAGTATAAGGGTACCAAGTCAGAAGAAAACTAGGAACAAGGGTTTATCTCTAAAAACAGTTATAGAATATATGGTATAGCAGATATCTAGGAGCATAAAGATGAAAAGATAGCAAAAGAGAAAACAAAGTTGAATGTGTAAAATATAGAAGAAAGAATACAATAGTAAAGAAAAAAATATCTGAAGAAGAGAAAGCAAAGATTTTGTATTCTGAATATAGGACAGGGAAGAAAAAACTGTGGTGGAACTGGGGTATAGTGGCATAGCCCAAAAAGGCAAAGGCACAGCAAAAGAGAGGAGTGAACATAGGGAAGTCAAGAGAACTTTCAAAATGCTAAGAGAACTATAGTTGAACATTGGAGTAAAAAAACTGAATATGCATAAAGACATAACTGTAAAAGTACTCTTGGATAGTGGTACTACAGGGATGTTCATAAATAAAAAGATAGTAGCAAAACACAGATTTAAGCTACAGAACTTGGAAAGACCAGTGGTAGTAAGAAATATAGATAAAACAAATAATAGTGTGAAAGCAATTACCTACCAGGTAAAGGTGAATATATACTATAAAAATCACATAGAAAGGATGAGAATGGATATATGTAATTTAGGGAAGACAAATATGATTCTGGGGATGCTGTGGTTGCAGGCTCATAACCCAGAAATAAATTGGGAAACAGGGGAAGTCAAAACAATGAGATGTTTACCCTTATATAATAGAACAGGGCAAAAAGGAAGGTTAAAAGAGAAAGAAGCTATCTTAGAGGAGAAAAAAATCATGAGGTATGCAATAGACAATAAAGAAGGCTGGGAAAAAGAAGAAGAAGTAGAAGTGAACTACAGGAAAATTGAAGAAATGGTCCTTAGGAAATTTCTAAAGTGAAGAAAAGTATTTGGGAAGATAGAATCAGAAAGAATGCCAACAAGGAAATTTTGGGATCATGCTATAGATCTCAAGGAGACATTTAAACCAAAAAAAATAAATTTACCCTTTGTTCAAAATTGTGAGAGAGGAAGTTTAGAACTTTGTGAATGATCAGCTGAGAAAGGGATATATTAGACTATCAAAATCCCCTCAAACATTACTAGTATTCTTTGTAAGCAAGAAAGACAAAAGTAAGAGAATGGTTATATACTATTATAGGCTAAACAAGAAAACCATAATGGACTTGTGGTAGGGCTTTAACAACATAAGAATAAAGGAAGGGAATGAGTAGAAGGGAGTGTTTACAATGTATGTGGACTCCTTCAAACCAACAGTCATGTTCTTTGGGATGACAAATTAATGTATTGGTAGGAACAGAAACTAAAGAAGGGTATGATGAAATTGTGGAGAAAGTATTGAGGAGATTAGAAGAAAATGACTTGTATGCCAAGCTAGAAAAATATGTGTGAAAAGTGAGAAAAATTGGATTCATAGGGGTCATCATAGAACCTAATGGAATAGAGATAGAAAAAGAGAAAGTGGATGGAGTACTCAGTTGACTAGAGCCAAAGAATATAAAAGATGTTAGGAACTTTTTGGGCCTTACAAACTATTACAGGAGATTCATTAAAGATTTTGCTCAAGTAGCTAGGCTAATGAATACATTAACAAGGAAGGATGTCAAGTGACAGTGGGAACGACCTAGATAAGAAGTTTAAAATAAAGGCAAATGCCTCAAATTATACTACTAGAGGAGTACTGTCAATGAAATGCTCTAACAAGTTGTGAAGACCAGTAGCTTTCATCTCAAAATCTCTAAGTGATACTAAAAAAATACACAATAAAGAGATATTGGCCATTATTAGATATCTAGAGGTATGGAAACACTTTTTGGAAGAAGTAAAAATTAAATTTTGAGATCTGGACAAATTACAAGAATCTTGAATACTTTATGAAGACATAAAAGTTAAATAGAAAACAAGCTAAACAGGCCTTATATCTATCTAGGTTTATGCTAAAGCACATTCCAGGAAGTAAGATAAGAAAAGTAGATAGCCTAAGTAAAAGACTGGACTAGAAAATAGAAGTGAAAAGAGATAACGAGAATGAGATATTGGTAAAGTTAGAATAGCTAAAAGTAAGGAGAACAGAGGTAGTAAAGATAATTGTAGAAAAAGTGAATCTACTTGAAAAGGTTAGACAGTCCAAAGTAAAAGATAATGAAGTAGTAAAAGCAGTAGAAGAAATAAAGCAAGCAGGGGTAAAAATGTTAAGAGATAAAGAGTAGCAAGAAATAGATAATATAATGTATAAGGAGAGGAAAGTGTATGTATCAAAAAACAATAAACTAAGGGCAGAAATTATTAGGTTATATCATGATACACTAGTAGGAAAACATGAAGGATATAATGGAATTGGTCACCAGAAACTTTTGGTGGCCAGGAGTTACAAAGTACCTAAAAAACCTTAGATACATATACTGGCAGATTTCATCACTAAGCTACTCTTAGCACAAGGATATAACTCTATTCTAGTAGTAGTGGATTGGTTAACTAAAATAGTTCATTTCATACCAACTACAGAAAAGACATCAGCAAAAGAACTAGCCAAGCTATTTAGAGACAATATATAAAAATTACATAGTCTACCTAAGAGTATCATATCAGACAGGGAACTGCAGTTCATAGCAAGAGTAATAAGGGAATTAAATAGGATGTTGGGGATCAAGAGTAAATTGTCAACAATGTTTCACCCTCAAATAGATAGACAAACAGAAAGGGTTATCAAGAATTAGAACAGTACTTAAGGATGTTCATTGACCATAGGCAAGAGCAGTGGCCAGATTGGCTAAGAATAGCAGAGTTTGCCTATAATAATAAAGTACGCTCAAGTACCAAAACATTGCCTTTTAAGGAAAACTACAAACAAGATCCTAGGATAGAGTTATTATATTCTAGAAATCTGACAATTATGTAATTTATTTCTCCTAATAATTCTCCTGAAATTATAATTAGTAGGATAGCATAGTAGACTACTCTTTTCATATTCCAGACTTTCTATAAGTATTGAGTAGTTACAGTGTATTTCCTCAGTTTGTAAATCAATGTCATTTGGTCCTAATCCTATCCTTGTCTATCCCAGTCTCTATTCTACTTCTTTAGGACCTCTCTTTTGATAACTTCCTTTTATTCCAAAATAAGCAACCAATCTCATAACCAGAGACTAGGACACAACACATAAGTTAAAGCCAAGGTCATTCATTAAAAGTTGTACTCCGCTTTGACATCTTTATCTGTCCGCTGGAGCCTTCTTTTGGTTTCTTCATCATTACTAAGTACTGTCTGTTCTCTGAAGTAGTGTAGTACATCTTTTCAGAGTATACTTCTATTTATTACTTCTCTTTTCTATCCTTCATCTGTTCCATCCTTGATACTACAGGACAAAGTGACTTGGCCATAGGAGCAACGTTATAGGAGCTCTAAGATAGAGTTTAGCATTACTAGAGAGTCGAGTTATATAGGAAGGATTCAAAGTCTTATATCTGATTACATAGTCAAGAGTACTACTATAAGGATAGTCTGATTACATAGCCAGAGAGTACTACTATAAGGACAACTTTGAAACAGGGCGTTAGGATGACACTAGACAGGCAGAACTCAGGCACAGGACCAAGACAGTAGTCTAGCATTGAAAATTGGATTTTAAACATTATTGCTACCACAATATATCGGTAGAATTTAAACTTTACAACTTCTTTTCACCTTTAACTTTTGGATTCATTTTCCTATGAATTTGCATGAGGGACACTATGCTAATACATAGTGTCAACTAGGGTGTTTCTCTTAGGAGATCACAACTCTATCTTTATTAAAACTTTTATATTCACTGCAACCTAAACAGTAGTTGGGGAACTTCAATTTAAAAAGAAAAACAGGAGAGCTCCTAGCATAAACAGCCTTTTCATTAAGATCTTATAAAGTAAAACACTTCAGATTTGTTGTGCTCTATGACAAGACCTTAATCAAGAAGGATTTTTGACTTGATATTGTAGCTATAGAGAAGAAAAAATGAAGATAGGTCATAACTCTTTTTTTGGGAAAGTAAGAGACCATTGTCAACAAAAGAAAGGAAATCAATAGAGATTTTTTCTTTTAGATTTTTTATTCTTTTTTTGAATGTTTTTATGATTAGAGCCATATAGATAGTGGAAATAATAAAAAAGAGTGTAAAGCCTTGTTCTATACCAACATTAGTATTAAAAGAAGAGAATAAGAAGCTGTTTCAAGTGTAAGTTGTTAAGTAGTTGGTGTGATAACTGTCAAAGAACCTTATGATATTAGAATTAAGACTAGCTTTCTTTAGACATATAGATAAAAAGATATAGTTGAGAGAAGGAAAGAACTAAGCTACATCAAATGCAATAACACTTGTGTAGCACTATTTGAGCTATCCAGCATGAATGATATGTATAAGATAAAGATCTGTATTAATAGTGAACTATTATCTAATACTACTAAGTTGGTTTAGATGTTATATTCTGGAAATATGATAATTATGTAATTTATTTCTTCTAATAATTCTCCTAAAATTAATAATAGTAAAATAGTGTAGTAGACTACTGTCATATTCCGGAAAATATGATAATTATGTAATTTCTTTCTCCTAATAATTCTTCTAGAATTAATAATAGTAGGATAGCGTAGTAGACTACTCTCCTCCTATTCCGTACTTACTATAAG
>Ga0157361_1000567_pt1 | contig 14169 bp, 23 predicted proteins | sample AttlaeALBM2_FD_111481 | JGI IMG/M metagenome (GOLD analysis project Ga0157361, IMG submission 111481) | Fungus gardens microbial communities from leaf cutter ant in Ribeirão Preto, State of São Paulo, Brazil - Atta laevigata ALBM2 | ecosystem: Host-associated > Fungi > Mycelium > Unclassified ...
AATGCGAAGTTAGATAAGTGACAAAAGATGTTGTTAAGTCTGAGGTCTAATCCTCAGACAGAGAGTCCTTATATACAGAAAAGTGATGGTCTGTGCACTAGGACAGATCATCACATGCTACTATCTATTGTTCTACATATGGTAGTACCTTTGTGCTAAGAATAATGATAACCTAACCATATGGAGGCTGTCTATTGTTCTAAGAAAAGGACAGATGACTATCTATGGGTAATTAATGAAGTCCATGTACAAACATTGAGGTCTTCATATCTCCACTGATATTAATTGCCTCGGTGCTGTTTTAGGCTCATTCTGAGAGGTATGAAAAGGGCTTCTCTTATGCCTAAAAGTGAAGCTTAGATCGTGGCGGTTTCCGAGATATTGGCGATTTAATAAACGGTACCATGGTGGTTACCAGTTGATCTGCCTAATATCTCGGCCATTATTGATCGCTTCGAGACGTAACAGGTATCGATCGAAAGGTCTTATTAAGGGCTTTAAGCTGGCTTTGAGACCGTGGGAATCGTCGAAGAATTGGTGGAGATATGGCCGAATGAAGTTTGTGACAGAGTCCTCCAGTACTGCAACTGTACAGAACCATCTGGCCCCCATCAAACTCATGACTAATCTTGGATGGATAGTACTTATAGCAAAAAGACTAGCATAAAACCTTTAGCTTCATTATCGACTTAGTCTGCTCCTAGTTCTGGTCTTGTTTGTCAACCCTTCTCTATCCAATCAATTAATACCCTTTTCCACCTCCTCAGGAGTCAGGACTTGACATGTGGACTCATATATACCACTCAAGTAGCAGATTAATGGCTGTGACTACTACTATAGACCTCATAAGAATTGTCCATATGATTTCATAATAGATCTATCCTAGAACTTTCTCTAAAAATGCTCTCAAGAGCAGCAAGGACCTTAGGAAGTTTTTTTTCAAGAGAATAATGTCATATCTTTGCATTTTTCAACCTTATAATAACAGTAGTTACTATCAGATCATGGCCATCACTTTTAATAGTTAATTGTAGCTAGGATTGATGAAAACAAGTCCTCTCAAGGATTGCATCATGAGTGTACCAGAAGGAGACTGAGAGTAGCTGAAGATATGATGAAAAAAATAAAGGGTAGAAGAAGAACAGAAAAAGCCAAGAAGAGAAATAGCTGGAAAGAGATTAATGAAGATAATGTACTTAAGAGTAGGTCAACTTGAGATTGGCATTGCACATTAACAGTCATCAAAAGGCTCAAGAGCTATATACTGTTCAGAGAAGGGTCTTAGAAGTAGGATTAGAGAAGCAGGGAGTGGTAGTCAAGTGATCAGGAGAGATACTATCTTATCATTCCACCCTTACTATCTTTGGGCATTTGGAAGTTTTCTTTGTTGCTTTTCTCTTATTGTATCTTTGATTTGTAATTCTAATAAAATCTAGGGCACAGAGGGGACACATCATATCAACCTCTATCAACCCTCTCTGTTGCTCTAGAGCTGAAAGGCTATTTTATTGAGTTTTTTATTCTAAGCTTTTCTCTTATTTTCTAAAATACCAAAAACCTTCTCTTAGAGGGAAATTTAAACATCAACAGACTTGGACATTTGCTTATGCTAGAAGTTAACCACTTGCTATGCATTTTCAAAGTAGGCCTCCAACTATATGGTCAGTTGAAGGAGAGCTTACATGAGGGCACAGGAGTTCTAGATAGTACTGCCATATCAATGGCAAGCCAGGCTACTAGACTAGGTAAGGGCAGCAGTATTATGGTGTGAGATAAATACATGCCTTTGAGATCCTACTATGGTGAGAGTATCCTTGAGTAGATTCAAAAACAATTATTCCAATTTCTCTTTGTGTTATTTTATATTACTCCCCTATCTCTCCTACATAAGCTCTCTTCTTTTTTTGATTATCTGCCCAGTGCCTACTTGTTAGCATATAATTGTGAGACATTTTTAGAGATTTCACTTCTTTGACTTGTTTCTACCTTTGTTAGAGATCACATTCTTGATCCCTATCAGTATTCCAACCAAGGGTCTTGATTTGAGTTCTAGGACATGTTAGTAATGTACAGGAAGCAATAGTTTTGTTGTACTATTAAGCCTAGAAAAGTTAGGGTTAGTGTCAACAATTAGTTGCTCTCTCCACTATGCTGTCCTAGTATCACAATGGTAATACTGTGATACATACTGCATGCACATCACATACATGCATATATATTATTCAGCCTCACTTAGTCAGCTGAGTGGATTATCAGCCCATTCCCAAAATCCTTCAAACTATTTAAATATTACTATTAGTTGTAGTTTTGTTCTCCCTCAGGTAGACTCTGCTTTTGTTTAAATCACTCTCTGTAAGACTTTAGCTGTGACAACTTAAATCCACTCCAAGTCTGAGTTGACAAGGAAAATTCGATAGAGTTCTCATTTGATTCTCTATACTACTTATACATTTTACTTTGGTGGCTATACAACATCCTCCTATGGTTCTTATGTTATTCCCGTTATATGACTACCTCATCATATGCTGTGACCATGACTTGTGATGTGACCTAGTATGACTGATGTCACATCTTTGTGACTCTGTGACTGTCATGTGATATTTCCCATGCTCCTCCTTAGTAATAATCTAAAAGAAAAGAAATATAAATATTGACTTAGCTGTTTTACTAAGTCATGACACCATTCCTCTCTTAAGTTTCCTCATCCCAAGGATTTTCTTTTACAATTCGTAGTATGGGTCATCTATGTTACCCATTTCATCATCTTTGTCTGTCCACTCTCTTATCCTCGAATTTCCTTGCTCAATTTCTTTCTCTTCCTTGATTATTTCCAGCATAGTTCTTCTTTTATCTGGTCAACTCTTCTTCCATTGACTTTCTTTCCATCTATTCCAATTTCTCTCTAACCTTCCCCAATATTCCTGGTCATATCTTTTATCCGTTCATCCAAATAATTTCTTTGCCGTAAATCTTCCTGGCAATTCTCCTCTTCTAAATGTTCCTTTTTCTCTTTTCTGTTTTCTTATATCCTCCATATCCCATCTGTATTCTTTCTCAAATTCCTCAATTGTTTCCTTGGCATTTCCTAAATTTTCTCTTCTTTCCCAAGTGTCTGATTCCACCGTAAATCCTTTCTATCACATCAGGTATTTATCCTTCTCCCTGATCTTCTGCTTATTTAATATTCTTTCTACTTCCCACTCTTTTTCTCCTTTGATTATTACTGGAGCTGGTTGCTCCTTCCTCTGTCCTTCTACTTGCCCTACATAATGTTGTATTCTACTAACATTTACTACCAAATGAATTTTTACTGTACTGGGTAGTTCTAATTTTACTACATTTGATGACACTATCTTTTGTACTTTGTAAGGGCCTACAAACCTCTCTGTCAACTTCTCTGTCCTCCTTCCGACCATCTGATATTTCAGATCCTTTGTGCTAAGCATTACCAAGTCTCTTACTTTATATTCATCGACTTCTAATCTCCTTCTATCTACATATTTCTTCATGTCTTCTTGTGCCTTTTCCAGCACTGCTTTTGCCTCTTCTTGTATTTCTTTTATTTTCTCTACAAACTTTTCTGCTTCCACATATTACCTCTTCTTTCTTCCCTCAAATCCCATCCTTGGATCCTGTCTGTAATTTGCCTTGAAAGGCGACATCCGAGTACTTGAGTGTACTTTATTGTTGTATGCGAACTCTGCTGTTCCCAACCATTCTGGCCATTGTTCCTGCCTATGATCAATAAATATTCTTTTAACTCCTGATTAACCCTTTCTGTTTGTCCATCTGTTTGAGAGTGGAATGCTGTCGACAATTTACTTTCAATTCCCAACATCTTGTTTAACTCCTGCATAATTCCTGCCACAAACCGGGGCCCCTGATCTGAAATGATATTTTCAGGTAACCCATGCAACTTTCACACATTATCTCTAAACAACTGTGCTAACCCTTCCACTGATGTTCTTTCTGTAGTAGGAATAAAGTGTACTATTTTTGTTAATCTATCGACTACTACTAAGATCAAATCATATCCCTGAGCCAAAGGTAGCTTGGTCATAAAATCTGCCAATATATGTGTCCAAGACTTTTCCAGAATTGAATTTGGCATTAGTTTTCCTGCCAGTTGCTCTGTGTGATTTTTGTTTCTCTGGCAGGCATCACATCCTTCTACATATCGTTTCACCTCCTTTGTAATTCCTGGCCACCAGAAGTCTCTAGTTACCAACTCTACTGTCTTCCACTGTTTTCCATGACCTCCTACCAGCGTATCATGATGTAGCCTAATGATTTTCATTCTAAGCTGATCATCCTTAGGTACATAGACCTTCCCTTCCTTATACATTATGCCGTCAACTTCTCTTCACTCTTTATCTCTTAACATTTTGACTCCAGCTCGTTTCATCTCTTCTACTGCTCTGATAACTTTGTCATCTTTTACTTTTGATTACTTTACTTTCTCCAATAGGTCTACTCCTTTAACTACAATTTCTACAATTTCTGCCCTCCTTACTTCCAGCTATTCTGGTTTTACCAATGTCTCATTCTTGTTATCTTTCTTTACTCCCACCTCCCAATCTGGCCTTCTATTCAGACTATCTGCCTTTTCCATTTTACTCCCCAGAACATGCTTCAACGTAAAATCAAATCTAGATAGGTATAGTGCCCATCTCACTTGCCTTCAATTCAATTTCTGTACTTTCATAAAGTATTCAAGATTTTTATGGTCTGTCCAGATCTCGAATTTAACTACTGTTTCTTCTAGGAAGTGCCTCCATGCCTCTAAGCATCTGACTACTGCTAATATTTCCTTATCATGTATCTCATAGTTTCTCTCTGTATCACTCAACAATTTGGAAATAAAAGCTACTAGTCTCCACAACTCATCAGAACACTTCATTAAGAGTACTCCTCCTGTTGCATAATTTAAGGCATCTGCCTCTACCCTAAACTCTTTGTCTAAGTCTGAAGATGCTAATACAGGTCTTGTCATGAAAATCCTTTTGACCTCATCAAAGGCCCATTGCTTCTCCTGCCCCCACTGCCACTTCACATCTTTTCTCATCAATATGTTCATTGGCCTGGCTACTTGTGCAAAGTCCTTAATGAACCTCCTGTAATAATTTGTGTGTAAGACTTTAGTCAAGACGACTTAAATCCACTCCAAGTCCGAGTTAACAAGGAGAGCTCGATAGAGTTCCCATTTGATTTTTTACACTATATATACAACTACTATCATGGCTATGCACTTCATTTTCCACAGTCCTCATGTTGCTTGTCATGTGATTACCCTGTCACACCTTTGTGACCATGACCATGACCTGTGATATGACCATTCTGTGACCGATGTCACACCTTTGTGACTTTGTGACTATGATGTGACTCCTTTCCCATACTTCACTTTTATAGTAGTAATTTAACTAAATAAAAGAAAAGAAAAATGAGAATGAAAATAGAAAATGACTTAGCCATTTTGTCAAGTCATGACATTATGAGGCCCAAAAATTTCCTAACATCTTTCACATTCTTTGGCTCTGGCCAACTTAACACTCTATTTACCTTTTCTTTCTCCATTTCTATTTCATCAGGTCCTATGATGATTCCGAGAAATTCTATCTTCCTCACTTTCCACACGCATTTTTCTGGTTTGACATACAAGTCGTTTTCTTCTAGCCTCCTCAATATTTCCTCCACTATTTCATCATGTCCCTCCTCTGTTTCTATCCCTACCAATACATCATCCACAAATACTGTGACCTTTCCTTTGTTTATTAAGTCCTTTAGCATTTCATTCATCATTGCCTGGAACGTGGCTGGCGAGTTTGTCATCCCAAAGGACATAATAGTTGGCTTGAAGAAGCCCACATATGTAGTAAATACTCCCTTTTACTCGTCTCCTTCCTTAATCCTCACATTATTGAACCCCCACCTGAGATCCATTTTAGTGAATACTTTCTTGCCACTCATATTGTTGATTAACTCTGTGATTAATGGTAGCAGATAATTGTTCTTCATTGTCTGGCTATTCAAGTTGCAATAGTCCATAATCATTCTCTTTTTTCCATCCTTCTTGCCTATGAAAAACACTGGTGACATTTGAGGGGATTTTTTTGGCCTAATATACCCCTTTCTTAACTGGTCTTCCACAAAATTCTGGACCTCTTCTGTTATGACTTGCAAAATGGCTAAGTCATTATTTAATATTTCTTTTCATTTTTCTTTTCTTTTAATTTCTGATTATTATTTTTCTTTTCTTTTTCTTTTCTTTTCTTTTTTTATCGATGGATATGCGAGAGGAAAGTAACTCATAGGGAAGCACGGGATAAAAGGAAGGGTTAGGGTTACTCTTCATGTATAAATAGTGTACAAAATCTAGTGGGAACTCTATCAAGTTCTCTTTGTCAAACACTGAACAAAAAGCAGTTGGCTTAATTCTGGCATGAAGTTTGGCTTACTGACATCTTCTCTTTTATCTTTGGATAATGGGTAAATCCTTCTCTTTCATGGTGCAAACATTTCTGTAAGATCTATGGCATGATCCCAAATTTTTCTCATCAGCATTCTTTCTGACTTTACCAAATACTTTTCTCCACTTCAAGAATTTTTTGGGACCATTTCTTCAATTTTCCTATGATCCTCTTCAATTTCTTCTTCTTTCCCCCAATTCTCTTTATCATCTATCACCCATCTAATAATCTTTTCTTCTTCCAATGTTACTACTCTCCTTCCCTTTTTCTTCTTTTCCTTTATCTTTACTCCGCCACATAGAGGCGGGCATCTTGTCATCTTTACTTCTCCTGTTTCCCAATTGATTTCTGGGTTATGTACCACTAACTAGGGCATCCCCAGAATTACTTCTGTTCTCCCCAAGTTGTATATATCCATCCTCATTCTTTCAACATGGCTTTTATAATACATGTTTACTTCCACTTCATATGTAATAGCCTCTCTACTGTTATATATTCCATTCACATTTTTCACTCTTACTGGCCTTTCTAACTTCTGCAGCTTAAATCTATGTTTGGCCACCATCTTTCTATCTATGAACATCCCCGTTGCACCACTATCTAAGAGCACTTTTATCATGATACCTTCATGAGTGTCCGTTCTTTCAATTCCAATGTCCAACTACATTTCTTTCAACATTTTGAAAGTTCTTCAGACTTCCCTCTGATTACCCCCCTCTCTGGCTGTGCCTTTCCCTTAGTAGGGTGTGCTGCCTTTCTTCTTCCTTCCCTTGAACATTCTTCACACTTCTTTAATTCCTCCCACTCTTTTCTTTTGACTACTCCTTGTCCTTTATCTTCTGCTACATGATGACCTTTCTTTCTGCAATCTTTTCATGTCAAATATGAAACTACTACCTCCCTATTGCTCCATCCCATCTCAAACAGATCTGCTTCTTCAGGTACTCCCTCTCCACAATGCTCAAATGCTCTTTGTCTTAAAGCATTTTCTAAACTCCTCCTCCTCTCTTCCTGCTGTGCCTTTTGTGGGTTTACCACACACACCACCTTCTCCCTTGCTAATCTCCTGTTGGGGCAATTTCTGCACCAATGCCCTACCTCTTCACACTTAAAGCACCTCATCTCATTCTCCTGTGCATTTTTCCTTATGAAGCGTGCCAGTTCTTTCTGTAGTTGCATCTTCTGTGGTACCATCACCTGCACTACTCTTTTTCTTTCTTCCTTTCTTCTCCTTGGACATTCCTTCTATTGGTGTCCTTCTTCCCTGCTGTCATGACTTGGCAAAACGGCTAAGTTAATATTTATATTTCTTTTCTTTTCTTTTAGATTATTACTAAGAAGGAGCATGGGAAATATCATGTGACAGTCACAGAGTCACAAAGGTGTGCCTGAGGTCATGTCACAGTCATGTCATCATAGTCACAGTCACAGCATGTGACAAAGAAGTCAGCTAACGAACATGAGGACTGTGGGAAACAAGATGCATAGCCACAATAGTAATTGTATATATAGTATAGCAAATCCAACAGGGACTCTATCGAGTTCTCTTTGTCAATTACTGAACAAAGAGTAGTTGGCTTTATTCCAGCTTGGAGTTTAGCTTTTTTACACCTGCACTTAAAACACCATATTGCTTCTTCTTCTTTCCTTTCCCTTTCCTGCTTTCTTATCTCTACTCCACACCTCATTACCCTACTCAACAGCATCTCAAATCTATTTTGAGGAACCAACATCCTCATTTCTTCTTCTTTCTTCTTTCTGTAGTCACAGGCCAGGTGCCCAAACTTCTTGCATTCGTAACACAACTTCCCTGGTCTTCCTTCTAATTCTGCTCTTAATTTAGTGAGGGTATGCTTTTGGTTGAGCATGCTGCTCATGAGAGAATTGTACTGCGTGAGAGACATTATGGTAATGTCTTGAATGGTATAGATCTAATGGTGATCTTACTAAAATTACATCTGTTGGGGCACAAGATCTTCACCCAACCAGATATCTACTATCTTACCGACTACTGCCCTAATACTATGGTTAGACTATCACCTCACGGGGAGGATCCCTAATCTAGACAGCCTTCTAGAAGTAACTGTCACTCCTCTGTATGTACCAACTCATAATGGAGTGCAGCATGAGATTTATACCAAGATTGCCAAGTCATGACATATATGTCAGAGAGCTAAACTCTGTGCCGGAATTAAGCCAACTGCTCTTTGTTCAGTGTTTGACAAAGAGAACTCAATAGAGTTCTCACTTGATTCTGTACACTATTTATACAACAGGAGTAACCCTAACCCTGTACTAAATCCCGTGCTCCCCTATGAGTCAACTTTGCTCTTGTGCGTTCATTGATATTACAAATTAAAAGAAAAGAAAAAGAAAAGAAAAACAATATTCAAAACTAAAAGAAAAGAAAGGAAAAGAAATATTAAATAATGACTTAGCCGTTTTGCCAAGTCATGACACCACCTCCCTCTTAAGTTTCCTCATCCCAAGGAATTTTCTTACAACTTGTAATATGGGTCAACCATATTGCCCATCTCGTTGTCGTCTTCTTCTGTCCATTCTCTAACTCCTGATTTTTCTTCCTCAATTTCTTCCTCTTCTGGGATCATCTTCATCATTTCTCTTCTTGTGAGTTTCTTGCCCTTCCACCGTCTCCAATTTCTTTCTAACCTCCCCCAATATTCTTGGTCGTATCGCTTGTCTGACCATCCATACAATATCTTCGCCGTAAACTTCCCTGGTAACTCTCCATACTTGAACATTGTTTCCTCGTGTTCTTGCCGTGCCACATCTTCCATATCTTGCCAATATTCTTTCTTGAATTCTTTGATCGCCTCTTTTGTATTCTTTAAGTTCTCTCTACCTTCCCAAGTATCAGACTCTGCTGTAAATCCTTTCCAGCGTACTAAGTATTTATCCTTCCCTCTTACTCATTGCTTATTCAGGATCCTTTCTACCTCCCACTCTTCTTCTCCCTTGATTACCACTGGAAGCAGTTGCTTCTTTTTCTGCCCCTCTACTTGCCCTACATATCTGCATATTCTACTAACATTAACTACCAGGTGTATTTTTACTGTACTCGGCAATTCTAATTCTACTGTGTTTGACGATACAATTTTCTTGATCTTGTAAGGGCCAACGAACCTCTCCATTAGCTTCTCCATCCTCCTTCTAACCATCTAATATTTCAGATCCTTGGTACTGAGCATGACCAAGTCTCCTACTTTATATTCATCTACGTCTGATCTTTTCCTGTTGGTGTACTTCCTCATATCTTCCTGTGCTTTCTTTAGCACTGCTTTTGCCTCCTCTTGTATCTCCTTCATTTTCTCCACAAACTTTTCCGCTCCTGCATATTTTCCTTTCTTTCTCCCCTCAAACCCCATCCTGAGATCTTGGTCATAATTTGCCTTAAAAGGTAACGTCCTAGTACTTGAGTGTGCTTTATTGTTATACGCAAACTCCGCTGTTCCTAACCATTCAGGCCATTGCTTCTGTCTGTGGTCGATAAACATCTTGAGGTATTGTTTTAATTCTTGGTTTACTCTCTCAGTTTGCCCATCTGTTTGTGGATGGAATGCCATTGACAATTTACTTTTAATCCCCAACATCTTGTTTAGCTCCCTTATTAATCTTGCTGTGAACTGCGGTCCTCTATCTGATATGATACTTTCAGGCAGTCTATGCAGTTTCCACATGTTATCCCTAAACAGCCTTGCTAATCCTTCCGCCAATATTTTCTCCATAGTTGGTATAAAGTGAACCATTTTGGTTAGTCAATCCACTACTACTAGAATACTATCATATCCCTGTGCTAGTGGCAGCTTAGTGATAAAGTCTGCCAATATATGAGTCCAGGATCTCTCCGGAATAGAATTCGGCATTAATTTTCCTGCTGGCTGTTCTGTGTGATTTTTATTTTGCTGGCAAGTATGAGAGAACCACTCAGAGGCGATCACCCTTAAGCTAATGAAGAGTCCCGGAAGCTAGTTTGAGATTCAAGTGGGGATATATCTATACACACTTGCTAGTATATATACTACACTAGATAGTCAGGCACACACTACCATAGCAACCGATCTATAATCACAGAATGTCCTAGAACAACTAATAATAGGCATCGCACCACATGACACAGACAGGAGAAGTTAGGAATGATGGGAATGCAATACACAATCTGTCGCTGGGCTATTAGTAGATCAGACCCTCAGAACTTACTAAGCGTCACCCTAGATGTCCCCTTACAGCAAGCATCGTACCCCTCCACATATCTCTTTACTTCCTTGGTTATTCCTGGCTACCAAAAGTTTCTGGTTACCAGTTCTACCGTTTTCCACTGTCCCTCGTGCCCTCCTATTGGCATATCATGATGTAGTCTAATTATTTCTGCCCTTAACTTCTCATCTTTTGGCACGTAGACTTTTCCTTCTTTATACATGATACTATCTACTTCTCTCCATTCCTCATCTCTCAACATTTTTACTCCTGCCCACTTCATTTCTTCCACTGCCTTTACTACTTCGTTGTCTTTCACTTTTGACTTTCTTACCTCCTCTAGTAGATCTACCCTGTCTACTATGATTTCTACTACTTCTGTCTTTCTCACTTCTAGCCATTCCAGCTTTATCATCGTTTTATCCTCATTATCCTTTTCTACTCCTACTTCCCAGTCTGGTCTCTTACTCAGACTGTCTGCTTTCCCCATCTTACTTCCCAGAACATGTTTTAGCGTAAAATTAAATCTGGATAGGTATAACACCTATCTGGCTTGTCTTCTATTTAACTTCTGCACCTTCATGAAGTATTCGAGGTTTTTATGATCTGTCCATATCTCGAATTTAATCACTGCTCCTTCTAGGAAGTGTCTTCACGCTTCTAGACATCTGACTACTGCTAACATTTCTTTATCGTGAATCTCATAGTTCCACTCTGTATCGCTTAGAGATTTTGAAATGAAAGCGACTGGTCTCTATTTATCGTCTAAGCACTTCATCGAGAGTACTTCTCCAGTAGCATAATTTGAAGCGTCTGCTTCTACTCTAAACTCTTTGTCTAAGTCCAGAGCCGCTAATACTGGCTTTGTTGTAAAGACCTGTTTCAGCTTGTCGAATGCCTTTTACTATGCCTCCTCCCATCACTACTTCTCATCTTTTTGCGTAAGCACGTTCATTGGCCTAGCTACTCGAGCAAAATCTTTGATGAACCTCCTGTAATAATTTGCGAGGCCCAAAAACTTTCTGACATCTTTCACATTTTTTGGTTGTGGCTAACTCAGTACTTTGTCCACTTTGTCCGCTTCCATTTCTATCCCATTAGGTCCTATGACAACCCCTAGGAATCCTATCTTTCTTGCCTTCCACACACATTTTTCTGGCTTGATATATAAGTCGTTTTCCTCTAACCTCCTCAATATTTCCTCTACAATCTCGTTGTGTCCCTCCTCTGTTTCTGTTCCTACTAACACGTCGTCTACAAACACCGCTACTTTCCCTTCGTTTATCAAATCCCTCAGGATCTCATTCATCATTGCCTGGAACGTGGCTGGTGAATTTTTCATCCCAAAGAATATGACCGTCAGTTCGAAGGATCTCACATGTGTCATAAATGCTCTCTTCCACTCATCTCCTTCCTTTATCTGTACGTTATTGAATCCCCATCTTAGATCCATCTTAGTGAACACTTTCTTGCTACCTATGTTGTCGATTAATTCTGTGATTAATAGTAGCGGGTAATTGTTTTTCACTGTTTAGTCATTTAGATTGTGGTAATCCATAACCATTCTCTTTCCTCTGTCCTTTTTGCCTACAAAGAACACTGGTGACGTTTGAGGTGATTTTGAGAACCTAATATACCCTTTCCTCAGTTGATCTTCCACAAAGTTCTAAACCTCTTCCCTCTCATTTTTGGATAGGGGGTAAATTCTTCCCTTTTGTGGTTTAAACATCTCTTTGAGATCTATGGCATGATCCCAGACTTTTCTTGTTGGCATCCTTTCTGACTCTACCTTCCCAAACACCTTTCTCTACTTCAAGAATTTCCTTGGGACCATCTCTTTAATTTTTCTGTGGTCCTCCTCTATTTCTTCTTCCTTTCCCCAATCCTCTTTATTATTTATTGCCCAACAAACAATTTTCTCTTCTTCCTCAGTTACTATTCTTTTGACTTTCTCCCTTTTCTGACTCTTCCTGCCACACAAGGGTGGGCATCTCATCATTTTCACTTCTCCCATTTCCCAATTTATCTCTGGGTTATATGCCGCTAACTATGGCATACCCAATATCACATCCATCTGCATTCTTTCTACATGGCCTTTGAAAAATACATTGTACTCTACCTAGTGCGTAATAGCCCCTCCACTATTATTTGTGCCATCTACATTCCTGATGGCTATCGGTCTTTCCAATTTCTGCAGCTTGAATCCATACCTAGCTGCTGTCTGTCTATCTATAAACATCCCCGTTGTGCCACTATCCAAGAGCGCTTTAATCATCATGCCTTTATACGTGTCTATCTTTTCTACTCTGATGTTTAACTACACCTCTCTTAACATCTTGAAGGTTCTTCTGACCTCCTTTCGACTACCCCCCTCTTTTGCTGCGCTTTCCGGTTCTCCTGACTATGTGCTACTCTGCTGCGTCTTTGCCTCTCTAGGCTACGCCGCCTTCTCAACTCTTGCTATGCTTTTCCTCTCTGTGGGCGCTGAAAGGGGCAAAAGAGATGTTTACTGTAACAAGCAAATAGGAAAGGCGGTAACAGCTCTCAATTGTGTGCTAAAGAGTTTGTGGGGAGAAGTAGGAAGTGGGGGTATCAGAAAGAAATTAAAAAGTGAATACGCAGCTTATTTGGAATCTAAGTATAGAAGGAATGATGGGAGCTCAATCTAGATTCTATCCACATGGTGTCCCTAAGGTGTCCACCTTTACATACCGTAACAAGCTCACTAGTAGAATAGTCAGTAAACCACTCATGGGCCTTACCACACTCAATCAAGCCCTTATCCACACCCTCATACCAAACCTTATGGGTGTGATATGATCTGAGTCGATAATTAGCCAGGCTTTTCAGGCCTGCTACTCCATAGAAGGTTGTCCGAGTGACCACTGCGTTTTGTCTTATGAAAGAGTAGGGTATATGGTAGAAAACATTCACCAACTCAACCTCTCACCAAGATCATCCCTTACACACTCAAGAGAATCGCATTTACAACCTCAAGAGCTTCTAAGATGAAGGCAAGGGCCAAGAAGGTTCCTCCCATCAATCTCCACTCTGAGAAATATATTAGAATATTACAAATGTTAGAGACTCAATTAAAAAGAAATAGAAAAGGAAACTCTCCATTCTACTACTCTCCCTCGCGTCTCTCCTCTATGAACCACCATGCGGCCATGACAGCTATCACCTTTCTGTCCTCCATACCTCCCGGACATGACTATGTGATCCTGCTCCACCTCCATACTTCACTCCTGCCCATTGCTCTCCGAACCCTAAACTGGCTTCCTTCTACTCCGAATATGGTCTAGAAACACATGACAGTGTGTCCTAGCATCAGTAATACAATTGTTGTCTGGCGGCGTGTCTATTTCTTGACTGAGTCCAGCAGTGATGGGATCACTAGTCACTGATAGACTTTTGATCTGCCATCTTGATGTCATATTAGTCTAAGTCTGCTCTAGATTGAAATTATCTCGCATTCCAAAGATAT
>Ga0157361_1000568_pt1 | contig 14167 bp, 10 predicted proteins | sample AttlaeALBM2_FD_111481 | JGI IMG/M metagenome (GOLD analysis project Ga0157361, IMG submission 111481) | Fungus gardens microbial communities from leaf cutter ant in Ribeirão Preto, State of São Paulo, Brazil - Atta laevigata ALBM2 | ecosystem: Host-associated > Fungi > Mycelium > Unclassified ...
CATTAAATGACTGAAAAAGTATTGATTTTTTAAATCAAATTATAATAGAAAATTAACTCTATTTTTAATGAATTACATCTATTCTATCCCTCTACCTCTTCTAAGCCTTATATATTAAATTTATACTAATATAATAAAATTATTTACTTTTTTTATTTCTCAATACTATTCCTTTTTCTCCATTAAAAAATTATTTTTTTACATAATCCTAATTTTATTCCCCCAAATATTATAAACAATTATTTAACATTATTTAATTTTTAACCATTCAAAAAAAATTCCAAATATATACCCATCATAATTTTCCTATAATCTTTAATTTTATCTCATAAACTTAATTTTTAAAGAATTAGTTTAATTTAACAACATTAAATTGTCAATTTAAAAATATTATATATACTTATAATATTCTTTATACTTTACTTTACTTATTAAATTCTGTCCACTACTATGAAATTTTTAAAAAAAAATTTTAACTTACATTTATATTTAGTAGATTAAAAATTTCTTAAATTTACCCCCCCCCCTTTTTTTCAAAATCTGCTTCTTTACTTTTTATTCTCACTAACTCTTTATAAAATTTAATGCATACTTTTTAATTAAATTTTTATTTATTAATTTTACTTAATAAATTTTAAAAGAATCAATTAATATTAAATTTTAACTTTAAAACTATACCTTTTATATATTTTTTATGCCACAAATAATGCCTTTAATATGAATATTTATACTAATTTTTTTAAGTATTTTAATACTTATTTTAATCTCTTTTATATATTTTTTTACCACCCCTCCATCTAACTCATTTAATAACTTAACAATAAATAATAAAATTTTTCAAAATTACAAATTTAATAAAAATTTTTCTTGAAATTGATTATGATAACAAATCTATTTTCTATTTTTGACCCTTCTACTTCACCTTCTTTTTCATTAAATTGATTAAGAATTTTTATTTTATTATTTCTCTTACCCTACCAATTCTGATTAATACCTTCCCGATTTACATTCTTATGAACTCTAATAACTAATTATATTTTTAATGAATTTAAAATTTTAATTTCATATTCCTTTTCTAACATTATTATTTTTATTAGACTTATCTCATTTATTTTTTTTAACAATTTTCTAGGACTTTTCCCCTATATTTTCACTGCCTCAAGTCATATAAGATTTTGTCTTTCCATATCCCTATCATTTTGATTAAGACTAATACTATATAGCATTATTAATTATCTAAATAATTTATTAATCCACTTAACACCCTCAGGAACACCATTCATACTTATACCTTTTATAGTTATTATTGAATCAATTAGTTTAATTATCCGCCCTCTAACTTTATCAATCCGATTAACTGCAAATATAATTGCAGGTCACTTACTCTTAACTCTCTTAGGATCTTCAGGATTAAATATTTCAAATTCATTAATACTTCCTATTCTAATTTTCACACAAATTTTACTTTACATTCTTGAAATCTCAGTATCAATAATTCAAGCTTATGTATTTTCCATCCTATCTACCTTATACAGAAGAGAAACCTAATAATATTTTTAACTAAATAATTTTTATTTTTATTACTAAATTTACTTTAATTTTTTTATAAATTATGACTAATCTTAATCATAACCACCCATTCCATTTAGTATCCCCTAGCCCCTGACCCTTGATTATTTCTTTAAGTATTTTTAATAATTTAATTTGCACTGTTAGATGATTCCATAATTTTTACACCCCCTCACTATCCATATCTATTCCAGGAACTTTAATTTGCATATATTCTTGATGACGGGATGTCTCCCGAGAAGCTACCTATCAAGGATGTCATTCAATTGATGTCTTTAAAGGAATAAAAATAGGAATAATTCTATTTATTATTTCAGAAATCTTTTTTTTTATTTCTTTTTTTTGAGCTTACTTTCATTCTTCTCTAGCCCCCAATATTGAAATTGGGCAATCATGGCCTCCTAAAGGTATCATTCCATTTAACCCATTTGAAATCCCTCTACTTAATACTATTATTTTGGTCTCATCCGGTTTAACAGTAACCTGATCTCACCATGCTTTAATCAATAAAAATTTAAATGAAACAAAAAAAAGTCTTTTTATAACTATTACTCTCGGAATTTACTTCTCCCTTCTCCAATTATTTGAATACATTAATTCACCTTTCACTATAGCCGACTCAATTTATGGATCTACTTTTTTTATTGCTACAGGATTCCATGGAATTCATGTAATCATTGGAACTTTATTCTTATTAATTTGTCTAATTCGACTTTTAAAATTTCATTTTTCTTCTTACCACCATTTTGGTTTCGAGGCAGCATCTTGATACTGACATTTTGTAGATGTAGTTTGGTTATTCTTATTCATTTCTATCTATTGATGAAGATTCTAAAAAATTTTTACTATTAAATATTCCCAATCCCATCATTATTAAATTTATGCTATTCAATTTTCTAGATAATCCATCTACTTTATTACCAACAATATAATCATCACCATTATAATAATATTTTTAAATTACAATTTTACCCCTATCAATTTTAAATAATTTTATTATTTATTCCAATTACTTACCCCACACTCACAAACACAAACCCATTTTATTTATATAGTATAAAATATTACATTTAATTTCCAATTAAAAAATTTAAATAAATTAATATAAGTAATCATAAATCTTATCTTACTTATTATATTGATTTATTTATTATCCTTAATATTATTTTTAATCAATTTTCTTATCTCAAAAAAAACTAATTTAAATCAAGAAAAAATATCACCCTTTGAATGTGGTTTTAATCCATCATCAAGAGCTCGGCTACCTTTTAGAACCCAATTCTTTTTAATTAGACTAATTTTTTTAATCTTTGATATTGAAATTGCACTTCTTTTACCATTAATTTCCTTAACAATAAATTTTAACCCATTTATTATTTTTTACTCCTTCATATTTTTATTTATCTTAATTATAGGACTTTATATTGAATATAATGAATATTCTTTAGACTGAAAAATAATTTAACTTTAATTCCACTTACACACCTCAATCCTAAATTAAACTTATTTTTATTAACCCCCCTACTTTACCTTTAATTTATCTATTTACCAGGATATTAGTTAATTTATAACATTTTAATTGCATTAAAAAATAATATTTTTATATATATCTTAAATTCCCCCTAAAATTACTCTTAATAAATTAAATACTAAATTAATTTTTCATCAACTTATTCTTAAAGTAATCTCTACACTTTAACTTCGAATTAAATTATTGGTTTAACTTTTTAAACCTAAGAATAATTTTTAAATTAATCTTTTAATATTTATCATATTTATTATTACATAATAATCCAATCCTCACTTACTTATATAACTTTTAACTAAAACCAAATAGAGGTATATTATTGTTAATAATATTATTGAATAAATATTCTAGTTGAAGTAAATAAAAATGAACTTCTAATTCATTAACTTATAGAAATTTTACCTATATTACTTTTTAAATGTAGTTTAAAAAAAACATTATATTTTCATTATAAAAATAATTTAATTTTAATTTATTTAAAAATTTTAAAATTTTCTTAATATCTTCAATATTACACTTTAATTATAAGCTATTTAAATAATTCTTAACCCCTTAAATAAAAATAAAAATAATAACCATAAAATAAACAAAGACAAACATAAATATATATAATTTATAATAAATATAATCAAATTTTTTTTCTATAAATCTCACAATAAAAATTTTTCTTATAAACTCTACCCATCTTTTATCTCTCTTTATTAACCATACACTACATACATTAATGGGTTTATACACTACCCTATATAATCTAACTAAAAATCATATCGACCTAAAAAAATATATATAATAATATATCTTTATAATCTTCCTTATTGCATTTACTATTACTATAACTAAAACTCCTAATAAACATCTAAATAAAGTAATTAATTTTTCAAATAAACTTAAATAAATAACATAATAATCAAAATAAAAAATTCAATTTACTATCGACCCTACTATTACTCTTAATGTTATTATAATTACTATTGATATATTAATTACACTATCTTCCTTCACGTATTCATATCTATAAAATTTTAACCTTCTATTAAAAAATAAATAGTAAAAAAATCGTAAAGAATATGACACTGTTAATGACAAAGATACCACTATAAGTACTAACATTAATACATTCATCCCTCTACTTCTGTAAATAACTTCTATAATTAAATCTTTCCTATAAAATCCAGCTATAAAAGGTATACCCCCCAATGCTATCCTAGAAATTAATAATCTTATTATTACATACGGAATCACTTCATTTAAATTTCCTAATAATCGAATATCTTGCGTATTCTTTATCAAATGAATTACAGCCCCTGCAGCTATAAATAATATAGACTTAAAAACTGCATGAATTAATAAATGATAATAAGCTATTATTTTAAAGCCATATCTTAAAATCATTATTATTAATCCCAACTGTCTTAAAGTTGATAAAGCAATAATCTTTTTAAAATCATTCTCAAAATTAGCCATAATTCCAGATATAAATATTGTAACAATTGAAATAAAACCTAATAATAATCTAACCCCCCTATCCATTAAAAACCTATTAAAACGAATTATCAAATATACTCCAGCAGTTACTAAAGTTGATGAATGAACTAATGCTGAAACAGGTGTGGGGGCTGCTATAGCCAAGGGCAACCATACTGAAAATGGAATCTGAGCACTTTTTGTAATTGCAGCTAATATAATTAATAATACCAACTCAATACCTCCCTGAAATATCACTAAATCTCATCTTCCCGCCATTATTATAATCCTAATTGCTATTAAAATTCCTACATCTCCAATTCGATTACATAAAACTGTAACTATTCCAGAATTATAAGATATATAATTATGATAATAAATTACTAAACAATATGATACCATCCCTAATCCATCTCACCCAACTAAAATTCTAATTAAATTTGGACTAACCACTATTATTACTATTGATAGAATAAATAATAATAATAAATAATTAAATCGATTTATAAACTTTTCTATCTTCATATAAGTTATTCTATACAATATAATCATTGAAGAAATTAATATAATAAAACTAATAAATAAAATAGAAATTCAATCCATTAATATAATAAATTTTAAATTTATAGAATTAAATCTAAATACTATCCACTCTAATACCACTATTAAATCTAAATAATAAAAACTTACCCTCACCCCCCACAATATAATAAATACTAAAAATATATATATAAAAAATAATATATTTAAAATAATTTAGGACCCTCCTATATACGTTAAGTATCTTTAACTCCACAAATTAATATTTTATTTAAACTACCTAAATTTTTATTTATTATATAAATAATACTAAATTTAATATAAATATAAATAAAGGAAAATAATGATTAATCAAAATTATATATTCCTTTAAACTTGAATTATAAATCTTATTTTCATAATAAATATTTTTACCATGATAAATATAAGAAAATAAATACAATGAATAAACTCTTCTAAAAAAACAAATTAATATTAAATATATTACCATAGCTAAATCCCAATTCACAATTCTCATTAATATTAATGTCTCCCCAATAAAATTTAAAGAAAGAGGAAAAGAAAAATTTATGATACAAAATAAAAATCATCATATCATAATCGTAGGCAAATTCCTAACTATCCCTTTATTTAAAAATAATAATCGCCTACCTGACCGATCATAATATAAATTCACTATAAAAAATATTCCAGAAGAACATAACCCATGAGAAATTATTATTACATATCTACCTAAAATACCTACCTTATAGTAAGTTATTAAACTACATAATATTAAATTTATGTGAACTACAGAAGAATAAGCAACTATCCTCTTTATGTCAATCTGAACCAAACATAAAATTCCAATAATGATTCTACCAATAATTCTAACCCTAAAAATAATGTATCTATATTTAATCCCAATTTTATAAAATATTTCTATCAACCGAATTAACCCATACCTTCCTATCTTTAATAATACTCCTGCTAAAACCATTGACCCATAAACTGGAGCCTCCACATGAGCCTTAGGTAATCAAATATGAAATAAATAAATTGGCATTTTAATAAAAAAAGCTATATAAATTATTAAAAATCCCCAAAAAGTAATTTCATAATTACTTATTACTATTACTATTAATCTAAATTTCATTGTTATTAAACATATATATATATTAAAAATATAAACTAATAAAGGAAATGAAATTAATAATATATATATTATTATATAATATCCAGCTCTTACCCGCTCCACATTTCCACCTCAATAAATAATTAAAAAAAAAGTTGGAATTAACCTAATTTCAAATATCAAATAAAATAAAATTAAATCTATATATAAAAAAAATATAATTAATACTATTAATATATTAATAAAAATTACTAACTTTAACCCTACCTCCCCCATTTCTTTACTTAAACATATAAATATCAAACCTAAAATCCAAAAACTCAATATTACTAATATTATTGAATAATAATTACACCCTAACCTTATCATAATATTAAATCATTCCACATCCTTATTCATATAAAAAAAAATCAATATAAATCTTAATAAATAGCATAAATTATAATAAAATATAATTATTCTATTTCATACCACTATTAAATTTATAAATATTACTATTATAATAAATTTTATCATACCATATATTTAAATATTATTCTCATCTAAAACTAATTTACAATATTTTCAATTTTAACCAATATCAAATAACTAAAACTCATTTTTTTATTTTACCCAAAAATTTTTAATTTTAAATTAAATAAAACACAATATATAATTTATTTAATTAAACAAAATCTATAAAATTTTTTAATTTAAAACTATTTTTTTCTTTACTTCATTAAACATACTCATTTAAAAATATTAAATTTTCTAAAATTTTCTAAAATTAAATATATAATATAAATCATTACCATTAAACCGAACAATTATCACTAACAACCTCAAACCTAAAACCCTCTCACAAACACTAAAAATTAAATAATAAATTAAATAAAATTCTATCCCTACTTCAACTATTATAATATAAATGATTATTGACATATTAATTACTAATAATTCTATCATTATTAATATAATTAATATATGTTTATATATTAATATTAATAACATTATAGAAATTAAAAAAACTTGTATATAAATTATAATATCTAAAAAAATGTTTTATAGTTTAATAAAAATATTAATTTTGTAAATTAAAGATATAAAAAAATTATTAAAACATCAAAAAAATATAATTTATATATACCTTTAATCTCCAAAATTAATATTCTTAATCTTTAAACTATTTCTTGAAACTTTTTTAATTATTTATTTTATTTTATATTTATAAATTTTACATTTTTCTATTCTTAAAATAGTACATCTCCCTACTTTATTCTCATTATATTATGACTAAATTCTCTAATATTTTTTTACTTATTATATTTTCTATGTTATTTTTTATTACTTTTCTTATATTAATTAATTTATTTAATATTAGTTCTATAATTATTCTTTTAATAATCTATTCTTTACTAATTTTCATTATTTTATCTTTTTGATCAGAAAATTATATATATTCAATTATTTTATTTCTCACTTTAATTAGAGGCTTACTTGTAATTTTTTTATACTTCACTAGATTAATCTCCAATATAAAAAATAATTTTTATATTAAACCTATTCTAATTATTACTCTCCTTTCTAATATATTATTATTATTTATTATAAATCTATCAAACCTTACTTTTTCATTAAGGAAATTTAATTTAATTTTCACTAACTCCAATATTTTATACACAAATTTTATTATCCATACTAATAAAAAAATATTTGAAAATATTTTTAATTTATATTTTTACCCATATAATAACTTCACCTTTCTTTGTATACTATTTTTATTATTAACTATATTTATAGTTATTAAAATTTGTTCAACTAAATCTTCCTCACTACGAAAAATTAAATAATATAATGATATAATATATTAATATTAATTTTACTATTAAAAATTTATCTAAATTACTTAATTAATTCCTAATCTATAAAGATATATAATTCCTCTTTCCAACTTAATTTAATTCTAACAAAATTACTATACATAATAAATCCAAAAAAACCATTTTTTCTATTATATTAAATAAATTAAATAACTTTTATTAATATTTCTACTTAATTAATTTAATTTAATTTTTTTTAGTCACTTCTTCTCGTCCTATCCTATATTTATATTTAAATAATTATTACTTATTTTTAACTAACTTAACTCACTTTTTAAACCCAAAATTATTAATTTAACACATTCATCCACCTCCACTTCTATTTAAATCCTTATTTTTAAACTTATTTTTATCATATGAAAAAAATTACTAATATTTTTAATAACTCTCTAATCAATCTGCCCTCTCCTGTAAATATCTCCTACTGATGAAATTTTGGTTCATTACTTGGTATTTTTATTTTAATTCAAATTATTAGAGGACTCTTCCTCTCTATACACTACTGTCCGGATATTTCATTTGCTTTTAAAAGAATAATTCATATTATTCAAAATGTCCCTAATGGATGAATTATACATAATATTCATATAAATGGGGCCTCTTTTTTTTTTATTTCTATATATATCCATATTGGTCGAAATATTTATTATAATTCTTTTAACCTTACTTATACTTGAATATCAGGTGTGACTATTTTTCTTCTATCAATAGCTACCGCTTTCCTAGGTTATGTACTCCCCTGAGGACAAATATCCTTCTGAGGAGCAACTGTTATTACCAACCTTATATCAACTATCCCTTATATTGGAAATATACTAGTTATATGAATTTGAGGGGGATTCTCAATTAATAATTCTACACTTAACCGATTCTTCTCCTTCCACTTTATCCTTCCCTTTATTATCTTACTATTCATTATTCTTCATTTATTTTTTCTTCATCTTACAGGATCCTCTAACCCTACTGGATTAAACAGAAATCTTTATAAAATCCCATTCCACCCATATTTTACCTTTAAAGATTTACTAGGATTTATCCTTATATTACTACTTTTTTTTATTATTATTCTTCAATATCCGTATATATTCGGAGATCCGGACAACTTTACCCCTGCAAATCCATTAGTCACCCCAACTCATATTCAACCAGAATGATATTTTCTCTTTGCCTATGCTATTCTCCGATCTATCCCTAATAAACTAGGAGGAGTAATTGCATTAACAATATCAATTTTTATCTTATACACACTCCCTTTTACATCTAAATCTATTTACACAAATCCCTCCTCTTTAATTTTATCTAATCAAATAACATTTTGAATATTTATTAACACCTTCATTCTTCTTACTTGAGCTGGAGCTCAAATTATTGAAGACCCTTATATCCTTATTAGACAAATTTTAACTATTTCATACTTTATATTCTTTATCATTTTTCCATTAAACTTTAAAATATGAAAATTTATTATCTACTAAATTAACTTAACCCCCGATATATAAACTTTCAATTTACACTAAATAAACACTCCTTTTAACTCTTCGCATTATATAAATAAATTAACCAACCTCTTATTTTTATCCCATTTATTTATTTATTAACATAACTTTCTAATTAACCTAACCTTAAATTAAATTAAATAACTTTTAAATATTAAATTTTTTTTAATATTTTTATATAATAAAATTTTATCCTTAAATTACTAACAAGTATTAAATATAAATTAATGATCTTGAATAAGTCTATGTTTTGAAAACATATTAAAGAAACTTAAATTTTCTATTAATTTATTTTTAACCTCTTCTCTAATTTTCATATTTTAACTTCAATTTTTAATTCAATAAACTAAAAAATTTTTCTAATTATTTTACTACTCCCATCTTACTAATATCCTTTCTATTATTTACCTTAATTCTTTTTTCATAATTTTTTAATCCCTCTACTCCCCTTTCCACAATTTAAATTTATTAAATTTTGTACATCAATTATCATTTCATTTTATCCCCATTAATTCCTATGCCTAATTTCTAATTTATCACAAACACACAAACATACATTTAAATATTAAAATATAAATTATATAATTTAAAATAAAAGGTAAAATAATTTTTCAACATAAATACATTAATTCATCATACCGTATACGTGGTAAAACCCCTCGTATCAAAATGATTAAAAACACTATTAAATTAATATATAAACTAGACCTAAATCTCCTCAAATTAGTAAATATCACTACCATTAAATAACTAAAAAAAATAATCATACCATATTCTGCTATAAAAATTAAAGCAAAGACTCCACTAAAATATTCCACATTAAATCCCGAAACTAACTCAGATTCCCCTTCAACAAAATCTATTGGCCTTCGATTTAATTCAGCCAGTACTCTAACAAAAAATATTAAAAATAAAGGTCTTAACATAAGCCCATACCACATGTACATTTGCCATTTTATAAAATCTACAAATGAATATCTTTCCCTTAAAATTATCAATACTAAAAAAATCATAATTAATCTAACCTCATAAGATAATGTCTGCGAAATAGCTCGAACAGCTCCCATTAATGAATATATAGAATTAGAGAATCAACCTATAAATATAAATATATACCCTATAATTGTTAAAATAATAATCAAAATTAATAAGGAATAATTCAAATAATAAATATTAGTAACAAATCTATAAACTATTCAATTCCTTATTATTAATATAAATAAAATAATTGGACAAACATAATATATATAATAATTTGATTTAAGAATAATAAAAACTTCCTTTCTAAACAACTTAATTGCATCTCTAAAAGGCTGTAATAATCCAACAATTCCTACTTTATTAGGGCCCTTACGTTCCTGAACATAACCTAAAATTTTACGTTCTAATAAAGTTAAAAAAGCTACTCTAACTAATACATAAATCTCAAGAATTAATAATCTAGCCAAATTTAATATTACACAACTTATCAATCTTAAAATCATTACTTATACTACCACTTCTCTCATCAATATTTTTTTAAATCTAAAATTTAACGTATTTTTATATTTTACAAAAGCAATAATTAAATCATAATCATGTATATTCTTTTATTATCCAAAATTAATATTTTTAAAAATTTATTTTATAATATTTTTAAATATTATAAAATAAATTTTATAATAAAATTTAGTAATACCTTCTTTAAAAGTAAATAAATTTTATTACCTATATAATCTAATAATATTTTATTAAATTCTAAATTTAATGCACTATTCTGCCAAAGTAATCATTTATAATAATATTTAAAATTTTACATAATTTTTTAACTTAAACTACTATCATACCATTATCGTATCATTATAACCATAGTACTTTATTTTCTATTATAAAATATTTAAATATACCCTTTCAATCAATTATTATATTATACACAATATTTTTAAACAACTTTATTTCTCTATCTAACCTACACTTATTAAACCTTTTCCTTAATTTCTCAAATTAACATTTATTTTAACTAAATAATGACTATTAAAATTTTTCTTCTTAATTTTAAAAATTTACTTTTCACTTTTACAAAAAATTATATTTATAAATATAGTCCTTTCGTACAAACATTTATTAAATTTATTATAGATAGAAACCAATCTAGCTCACGCCGATCTAAACTCAAATCATGTAAGATTTTAAAAGTCGAACAGACTTAAATATTAAACTTCTACATTTAATTTTTATCTTAATTCAACATCGAGGTCGCAATCATTTTTATCAATATGATCTTTCTAAAAATATTACGCTGTTATCCCTAAGGTAATTATTTCTTTCTTAATTCTTCAAAAATCCATCAAATTTAAACTTAACTATTTATTAATATTATTTTTCAAATTAAAGTTTATTAAATTTAACAATCCTCCCAACTAAATATATAAATTTATTTTATTAATAAATTATAATTTTTATAAATTTATATATAAAATTCTATAGGGTCTTCTCGTCCCATAATTCCATTTAAATATTTTTATTTAATTACTAAATTCAATATTTTAATTTAAGACAGTTAAAGTTTCATTCCTACATTCATTCCAGTTTACAATTAATAAACAATCTATTATGCTACCTTTGTACAGTCAATATACTGCAGCTATTTAATTTATAATCATTGAGCAGTAAAAATATTTTTTATTATAATCAAAAAACTATGTTTTTATTAAACAGTTGAACCTAAAATTTTGCCGAATTCCTAAAATTAAAATTTTACCCTCTTTTTATTATTTAACTTAATTAATTTTACTTATTTCATCATTATTATTTATTTTTAATTATTTTAAATAATATTTTTTTATTTAATTAAATTTTAATATTTAAAAATCATTGTATTTATTTTATTAATTAATATTTTTAATTTATTATTTATTTTATTTAATAAATTATTAAATTTTTCCTATAAAACTAAAATTTTATTAGTATTACTTTATTATTATATTTATAACAAATAAATATTATTTTAATTTAAATTATAGTTTATCCCATAATTTATTATCTTAAATAATAATAAATTTTTTATATATAAAATTATTACTTATTAAATTTTTATTTAAGACTAAATTAAATTTAAATAAAAAAAAACTAGATATCATTAAAATTGACTAGAATATATCCTCTAATAACCTATTATTAATAATTATTTCACATTAACTAACATAATTTTTAACCTTACTCAATATCTTATTAGCTCTTTTAATTTCGAGAAAATTATATTTATAACCTATGTTTTAATAAACCCTGATACAAAAGGTACATTAAATTAAAATTACTTCTTCATATTTATCTAATTTCATTTACATTACTACTTCTATAATTTTTATTAATTAACTTATTCTTATTATAAAACTTTAAAATTCAGTATATCTTTATTTATCTAAACTTTTTAAAAAAAAAAAATTAAAAAATTATTTATTAAATATTTTTAACATCCTTAAAAACTTAATATTTTTAATTATTTTCAACTAAATACACATTCCTGTACATTTACTTTGTTACGACTTCTTTCAACTATTTATTTATGAAAATGACGGGCAATTTGTACATATTTTATTTAACTTTCAATCTAATAAATTTATTAAATTTACTATTAAATCCTTTATATTCAAAATAATTAAAATTTTTTAAATATTCTTTTATAAACTAAAATGTAACTCATCTTTACTTAATAATTCTACATTTTGATTTGAATTCAAATTTATTCTTAAATTTAACAATTATAATTCTCCTAAAATAATTTTTAAACAACAATATATAAAATTTCTATTAAGACCCTCTTATCGTGGATTATCATTTATAAGACAAATTCCTCTAACTTTTTAAAATACCGCCAAATTATTTAAATTTTAATGATTCACATTTATTTTCCAATTATCCTTATTTATTTTATAATAATAGGGTCTCTAATCCTAGTTTTTTTTTAATTTCATTATATCAAAATTATTTTATACTTTTAATACTTTAAATTTATTACATATTTCACCATATAAAAAATTATTAATATCATAAATATAAATTCTAAACCTTCCTTACTTCTAATTAATTAAATTTACTCATAACACTTAGTTTAACCGCTATTGCTGGCACTAAAATTTATCTTTATTTTAATATAAATTACTAGATTCAATTTCTTAATCACTCTCAATATAAATATTAATTATTTTATTTTAAAAATTATTTAAATTTTTTTATTTTATAAAAATTTATTTATATTATTAATTATAAAGTAAATTTCCAAACATTAATTAAATTTTTTTTAGATTAAAATTTTATTAAAAATTCTTATTTCTACCCAATTAAATATCCATAAACTTATTCAATATTTTAATAAAAATAATAATATACCCTACAACCCCCCTTTATTTTCATTTTTATTTTCAAATCCATCTCCTCCCAGCTACCACTCACATTCCCTTACTCTCAATTGACCACACTCATTTTTATTCATTTTACTTTTATAAACTTAAAAATACTACTCTCTTCATTATTACTAAATTTTTTCATATATTTATTTCATTTTATTTTATATATTTATCTATATTAATATTTAATTCTTTCTTATTCATTCTATATA
>Ga0157361_1000569_pt1 | contig 14122 bp, 16 predicted proteins | sample AttlaeALBM2_FD_111481 | JGI IMG/M metagenome (GOLD analysis project Ga0157361, IMG submission 111481) | Fungus gardens microbial communities from leaf cutter ant in Ribeirão Preto, State of São Paulo, Brazil - Atta laevigata ALBM2 | ecosystem: Host-associated > Fungi > Mycelium > Unclassified ...
TTAATCTATGAACTAAGGAACTAGGATGTAACTACTGGAGTACTTATACTAAGTCTGGAATAGGAGGAGTACAAGTAACTAGTCTACATTGTGATCCTATAGGAGTAGACAACAGGAGTTTAGAAGCAAAAAATTAGTAATAATATAAAATATAAAAGAAATTATATTATTAAATGGTTATTTTCTGTCATATGACAGTTCTGTATCACTTAGAGATTTTAAAATGAAAGCAACCGGTCTCCATTTCTCATCTGAGCACTTCATTGAGAGTACTCCTCCAGTAACATAGTTTGAAGCATCAGCTTCTACCCTGAACTCTTTGTCTAAGTCCAGTACTGCTAGCACTGGTTTCATTGTGAAGATCTGTTTTAACTCATTGAATGTCTTCTGCTGGTTTTCTCCCTATACTCACTTCTCGTCTTTCCTTGTCAGTATATTTATTGGCCTTGCTACTTGAGCGAAATCTTTGATAAACCTCTTATAGTAGTTTGCAAGGCCTAAAAACTTTCTAACATCTTTCATATTTTTTGGTTGTGACCAGCTGAGTACTCTGTCCACCTTTTCTTTCTTCATGTCAAGGACGGAGTTCCGGAGGACAGAGGTGTAAGATGATAGACAGAAACTATGTCAGAGAGAAGTGTTACTTAGCAATAGTATGAAGAAGGCTCTGGCAGACAGACAAGGATGTTGGAGTGGAGAACAACTTGTTGAATGACCTTGGCTTCAACTTATGTGTTGTGCCCCGGTCTCCGGTCATGAGGTGGTCGCGTATTTTGGAGTGATGGAAGTCGTCAAGACAAAGGTCCTAGGGAGGCAAGTGAAAGGAGTTGGAGTAGACAAGGAGACATTAGGACCAGATGACATTAATTTTCAGACTGAGGAATTACAATATAACTACTTAGTACTTATAGAAAGTCCAGAATAGAAGGAGAGTAGTCTACTACGCTATCCTACTATTATTAATTTTAGGAGAATTATTAGGAGAAAATAAATTACATAATTATCATATTTCCGGAATATAACACTCCATCTCAATCCCATCCAGTCCTATTACCACTCCTAGGAACCCAATCTTTCTCACTTTCCACACATATTTCTCCGGTTTGATATATAAGTCATTTTCTTCCAATCTCAATATTTCCTCCATGATTTTATCATGTCCCTCCTCTATTTCCATTCCTACTAGTACGTCATCTATGAACACTGCAACCTTTCCTTCATTTATTAGATCCCTCAGGATTTCGTTCATTATCACCTGAAAAGTAACTGGCGAGTTCGTTATCCCAAAGAACATTACGGTTAGTTCAAAGGAACCTATGTGTGTTGTAAATGCCCCCTTTCACTTGTCCCTTTCCTTAATTCTCACATTATTGAACCCCCACCTGAGATCTATTTTAGTGAACACTTTCTTACTCCCCATATTGTTGATTAATTCTATGATTAGTGGGAGTGGGTAGTTGCTTTTTATCATTTGATCATTCAGGTTATGGTAGTCCATTACCATCCTTTTACTGCCATCCTTCTTGCCCACAAAGAAAACTGATAACATTTGAGAGGACTTCAATGGTCTGATGTACCCCTTTCTCAGCTGACCTTCTACAAATTTCTGGATCTCTTTCCTCTCATTTTTGGATAGTGGATAGATCTTTCCTTTCCGTGGCTTGAACATCTCTTTGAGATCTATTGCATAATCCCAAACCTTTCTCATTGGTATTCTTTCTGACTCTACCTTCCCAAACACTTTCTTCCACTTTAGAAACTTCTTTGGGACCATTTCTTCGATTTTCCTATGGTTCTCCTCTATTTCTTTCTCTCTTCCCCAATCTTCTTTATCGTCTATCACCCATCAGATGATTTTCTTTTTCTCTTCCGTCGCTACTCTTTTGACCTTTTTTCTCTTTTGATTTCTTCCACCACACAATGGTGAGCACCTTGTCATTTTGACTTCTCTGGTCTCCCAGTTTATTTTTGGGTTATGTGCTGCCAACCATGGCATCCCCAAAATTACTTCTGTCTTTCCTAGATTGTACATATCCATTCTCATTTTTTCTATGTAGCCTTTATAGAATACATTGCACTCTACTTGGTGCGTAATGGCCCCTCTGCTATTATTGGTTCTGTCTACATTCCTGATGGTTATTGGTCTTTCCAGCTTCTGTAGTCTAAACCCATGTTTGGCTGCTGTCCTCTTATCCATAAATATCCCCATCACACCACTGTCCAAGAGCGCTTTTATTATAACTTCTTCATAGGTGTCTATCTTCTCTATACCAACATTTAACCACACTTCTCTCAGTATCTTGAAGGTTCTCCTGACCTCCTTTTGACTATCTCTCTTTTTTGCTGCATCTTCTGGTTCTCCTGACCGTGTGCTGCTTTGCTATGCCTTTGCCTCTCTGGACCGTGCCACTTTCTTTTCTGTCTTTTCTTTGCATTCACACCAACTCAACTTTCTCCATTTCCATAAGGGGACCATCCCTTGCCTCTGGTTGTTTTCTATATGAGACCTCTTTTTCCCGCACTTGCAAGTTAAGTACAATACTACTACTTCTTCCATTATCCACCTTAGTTCCAGTAGGCATGCTTCCTTCTGTACTCCTTTGCTACAATGCTCCTCCGCCCTTTTTCTTAACTCTTCTACTGAGCTCCTCCTCTACTCTTGCTATGCTTCTCATGGATTAGCCACATGCGCTGCCTTATCTTCCTCTACTCTCCTCAGCCTCTCTTCTCCTTTCTGCACCTTTTCCCTAATGGGACGCACTGGTCTCCTCTCTTGCTATGCCTTTTGTGGCATTGCCACATGTGCTGCCTTCTTTGTCTGCTTCTATAATGGACACTTCCTGTACTTGTGTCTTTTCTCTCCACACTTAAAATACTCTACCGCTACCATTTCCTGCCTCCGAATTGTCTTTACTTCTACTCCACACTGCATTACTTTGCTCCTTAATATTTTGAACTTATTTTGGGGAACATTGGTCCCCTTTTCTTCTCCCTCCTTATTCCTGCAGTTGCAGGCCAGGTGCCCAAACTTCTTACAACACCGATACAATTTTCCTTTCCCCCCTTCTAATTCTGCTCTTAATTTAGTGAGGGCACACTTTTCTTTGAGCATGGTGCTCATGGGGTTGTTGTACTGTTGTTAAGACATAATGATAACGTCTCAAGAGTATGGAGTTAATGGTTTGATCTTACTTATTTGTAAGGGGACCCCTAATTTGTGACTCCGGAGCCCGTTCTAGTCCTCTGGAGCGACCCTGCAGCCGATCCAATATTACTATGTAATATTGGGTCTTACTCCCATCATTCCAAGAGCACTCCGTTGCTACCCAATACACTTTTCTTGTTCAGACCCTGGTTACCGATGTAGGGACACAAAGACACTGTAGTATATAATGTAGATTATTCCCTCCAGGAGCCTCATCTAATTCTCTGAGGAATCTCCTGGAGGTAGGTTGTAATCATATTCCATAGATTATAATTAACTGAGGAATCTCCTAGAGTCTTCTACTCCAGTCACCTTTACAACAGAATTAGATCTTATTATCAGAGCTCCAGAATTTCTCAGTGGACAGCCGCCCTCCAGTCGCCCTCCACTAACAAACTCCGGCCCCCTGATCACTCTACTCCAAAGAGATGTCACTCCCTACGGACACCCTCCCAGCTGTCGCCGATGCCTTGGGCTATCTGCAGCACCATCTCCAGGAGTTGACTGAGTGTCAGAACGCTTCAGAACATGTTATTAACAACACCCTCGCGGGCCTAACAGCCCAAATACAACAGCTCACTCAACTGATGACCGGCCCTGCCCCTGCTCCAACAGTCACTCCACCCCCGGTAACAACATCTCCCTCTCCTGTCAACCCTCCTTCTCCGGTCCCGTCCGCCCCAACTAAACAGCGGACAAGACCAAAACTCCCTTCTCCGCCCGACTTCTCCGGTAAACAGATCTCTGGTCGAGCCTTTTTAAACTCCTGTATGTTATATCTGCACCTGGCTCCGGAGCAGTTCAGCTGCAATGAGGAGAAAATCTTTTGGACCCTCGCCTTTTTCAAAGACAGACGTGCCGCGAGATGGTCTGAGAACCTCTTTCACCAGGAGGCAGACACCGGTATTTTTCCTATCCAGTCTTGGGCCAACTTCGAACAACAGTTCCAGAGTCAATTCTTTCTGGTCAACGCAGAAGCAGATGCCGTTAACACTCTAGAAGGCTCTGTGTACTACCAAGAAAACCGGACGGTGGACGATTACCTGGACAGTTTCCTAACCTTGGTCTCCGATGCCAGATACACTGATCCCCGGACTCTTGTAGTGAAGTTCCACCGAGGCCTTAGGATGAACATTCAGAGCCAAATTGCCACTATGCCCTTTGGATGACCCGCTGACACTGATCCGGAGGCCTGGTACATAGCTGCCCAGAGGATCGACCAAGCGTGGCTGACCAATGAGGCTTTTCAATCTACACTCCGGTCAACAGCTACGGCTCCTGCGCACTCTACCCTTCCCCGGCCTACCCTTCTCTCGATGTTCCACCTTCCTCAGTCCGCTCTGCCCCCCGTTCCCCCAAGATCTGCTCTGCCTGTACCATCTGGAGGAGTACCTATGGATGTGGACACCATCTGGAAGACATGCCCTGCACCTCAGCGAGGATGTTATCAATGCGGAGAGCCCAACCATCTCGTAAAGGACTGTTCCCACCGTCTAGATGTCCAGAGGTTAACCGTGGAGCAACAGAAAGAATTGATTGAAGATTTGATGGCCTTGAAAGATGCAGTAGCAGAAGAGAAAGTTGACTCCTCCCCGGAGGAGGATTTTGTTTAGCGCGGCCGGCGAAAAGTGCGCCCCGGTTTACTGTATTAGACGTAGAAGAAGTCAATATAGAAATTCATGAACCTATAAACGCACCCCTTTTCTCTCCCTCCCCTCTGGTCAGGACACCTCTGCCTCAGAGGCCCAAATGGGAAAAGAGACTCCCCAGATGACTCTCTGCCAACACCCTCAACGCCCGTGGAACGTCTATCATCCTGCCTATTGAGATCGGTACCACCAACACCAGCGAGGTGCATTCCTTCAAAGCGCTTTTGGACTCTGGAGCCACCAGCAACTTCATAGACAAAGATTTTGTCCATACAAAAGGTATCAGTACCCGGAGCATCTCTTGTCCTATACCGGTGTTCAATATGGACGGCTCCCCTAACGAAGCAGGACAAATCTCCGAAGTAGCCGATGTAATCCTCCGTTATAAGACTCATTCTGAAAGAACGCTCCTAGCCGTCTCTAACCTCGGGAAGCAGAGCATGATCCTCAGCTACACCTGGCTCAAGGACCATAATCCGGAGGTCAATTGGCAAACCGGAGAAGTGCAGATGAATAGGTGCCCTTCTCGATGTGAAGGATACCGCGCGATATGAAAAGAACAGACATTGCGGAGGAAAATAGAGGTCAGAGCCATCAATGTCTGTCGATCTAGACCTCTTCCAGAGTATGCAGAAGACTCGGAAGAAGACAAGACCCCCCTCCAGATAGGCAAGGTTGAATACGAGCAAGGGGACAAACTCTTCATGACAAGAATCCTCTCGGAACCCGCTGCGGAAGACCTTCGTGCCACCTCTATGATCTCCCAGAAGCTTGCGGAAGGAGCCCATCGAGCCTCAGAAATGTGGAAGAGACTTCTCACCCTACCCAACTGTGCTAAAGGATTCGAACCGGCATTTGCAAAGGAAGACTTTGACATCCTCCCAGAGCACAGGCAGTGGGACCACACTATCGAGCTCATTCCAGGCTCGGAGCCTAAGTCATCAAAGGTCTACCCCCTATCTCCGGTGGAACAAAAGGAGTTGGACTCTTTCCTAGAAGAGAACCTGCGTACCGGACGAATTTGCCCTTCCAAATCTCCCATGGCAGCTCCAGTATTCTTCATCAAGAAAAAGGATGGCTCACTCCGGTTAGTTCAGGACTACTGAGCACTCAATTCCATAATGGTCAAGAATAAGTACCCCCTCCCACTCATCTCCGAACTCGTATTGCAACTCCGCAGAGCCAGATATTTCACCAAGATGGACGTTTGTTGGGGTTTCAACAACATCCGTATCAAGCTTGGAGACAAGTGGAAGGCAGCCTTCTAGACCAATCAAGGTCTGTTTGAACCCCTGGTAATGTTCTTTGGTATGACTAACAGCCCAGCCACCTTCCAAACTATGATGAACGACATCTTCTGGGACCTCATAGTGGAAGGTATCATGGTGGTCTACCTGGATGACATCCTGATCTTTACTAGGACGGAAGAGGAGCATGCAAAGGCTATCAGACGGGTACTACAGGTCCTACAGGAACACAAACTTTTCCTCTGCCCAGAGAAATGTGAGTTCTACAAGGAGTGGATCGAGTACTTAGGACTAGTCATCTTGGAGAACAAAGTTTCCATGAATTCAGTCAAGGTCGCAGGAGTCCGAGAGTGGCCTACTCTGGAAAACAAGACAGATGTCCAGGCTTTTCTAGGCTTCATCAACTTCTACCAAAGGTTCATCCGGAATTTCTCTGCCAAAGCTCGACCCCTCTTCAACTTAATGCACTCCGAACAAGTCTGGACATGGAATGGAAGGGAACAGACGGCCTTTGAGGACCTCAAAATGGCGGTGACCACTGCTCTGGTATTGATGTCCCTGCAAGACTCAGAGTCTTTCCGGGTTGAAGCAGATAGCTCGGACTTCGCCACAGGAGCAGTCTTGTCTCAGCAGTCAATGATGGATGGAAAATGGCACCCCGTAGCGTTCTACAGTAAGTCCTTGTCCTCCATGGAGTGGAATTACGAGATCCACGACAAGGAAATGCTGGCCATTATCCGCACGCTAGAAGAGTGGAGGCACTTCCTAGAAGGAGCGACCCATCCGGTAGAGATCTGGACCAACCACAAGAACCTTGAGTATTTCATGACGGCCAAGAAACTTAACCATCGTCAAGCTCACTGGTCCTTGCATTTGGCTAGGTTCAACTTCTTGCTTCACCACCGTCCCAGACGTACCATGGGCAAACCAGACACACTGTCAAGGAGAGCCGATCATGGAAACAGAGCCTCGGACAACAAGAACATAGTCCTCCTACAACTGGAATTCCTTGCAGTGCGTGCTCTGGAAGGGGTGGAACTGACAGGCGTAGAGCAGAAGATCTTGTCCGACATCCACAAGAGAAACCAGAACGGACACCAAGAGGAACCCATAGCTAAGGCAGCACAAGAGCTCTGGAGCTCTGCCAACAAGGCAGTACACTCCTCGGAGTGGTCGAACATAGATGGCCTACTCCGTTTCCAAGGGAAGATATACGTACTATGGAGTCCAGACTTACGCAGGCAGATTGTAGCCCTTTGCCATGATACCCAGATCATGGGACACCCCGGATGCTGGAAGACACTGGAACTAGTGTCCCGGAACTACTGGTGGCCCCAGATGTCTAGGTATATTGGCCAGTATGTGAGTACTTGCGATCTCTGTCTCTGGACGAAACCTTGGCGACGTTCTCCTGTTGGCGAGCTTCAACCGCTCTCTGTTCCAGACGCACAGTGGGACACCCTCAGTGTCAATTTTGTGGTCGAACTCCCGGAGTCCTCTGGACATGACGCCGTCATGACGGTCATGGATGCTGTCTCCAAAAGAGCATACTTCATTCCGATACACATAATGGTCACAGCAGAAGGAGCAGCCCGACTCTTCCTCTATTACATCTGGAAACTCCATGGCCTCCTGAAATGTGTCGTCTTCAACTGCGGACCTCAATTTGTAACTTTGTTCACTAAGGAACTGTACAGGCTACTAGGTATATGAATATCCTCTTCTACAGCTTGGCACCCCCAGACAGACGGACAAACAGAACACGTCAACCAAGAGTTCGACCAGTTTCTCCGCCTATTCGTCAACGAACGGCAGGATGACTGGTATAACCTCCTACCCATTGCGGAGTTTCAGCACAACAACCACGTTCACTCCACAACGCAACAACCTCCGTTTCTACTGGACACGGGACGAATCCCCTGCATGGGTTTCAAGCCGAGACAGGACCCTTCTAGCTTGGAGATGGTCAACAAATTCACCAAGAGAATGGAGTCCGCCACCAAGGAAGCCAAGTCCGCGATCTGTAAAGTGCAGGAAGACATGACACGGTACTACAATCGAAGAAGGTCTCCAGCCCCCGTATTCAAACCAGGAGACCGGGTATACCTAGATGCGTTGGATATCAAAATGACACATCCGTCTCCAAAGTTGTCGTACCGCAGACTGGGACCCTTCGAAATTGAGCACCAAGTAGGGCCATAAGCCTATTGACTCAAGTTGCCCCATGGGTTGAGACAGTTGCACCCGGTGTTCAACATGGTCAAGTTGTCTGCCACTCTGGAAGATCCAATACTAGGACGGAAGCCACAACCCCCGCCACTATCCATTGTCGTCGACAGAGAACTGGAGTGGGAGGTGGAAGAGGTATTGGATAGCCACTGGCACCGGAGGAGGTTCCAGTTCCTGATTAAGTGGAAAGGTTTCAGCAGAGAGCACAACTCTTGGGAAGTGGCCTCCAATGTCAAGACGCCAGACCTTGTCGCGGAGTATTACTGAAAACACCCAGCCACCCCAAGACACATCCACCGAACAGACTTTGACACTCTTTTCAAGCCCGGAACCATTGCTTCGAGGCACAGCAACCTTGGAGGGGGGGTAAATGTAAGAAGACCCCTAATCCACGACTCTGGAGCCCATTCTAGTCCTCCGGAGCGACCCTGCAGCCGATCCAATATTGCTATGTAATATTGGGTCTTACTCCTATCATTCCAAGAGCACTCCGTTGCCACCCAACACACTTTCCTTGTTCAGACCCTGGTTACCGATGCATGGACGCAAAGACACTGTAGTATATAATGTAGATTATTCCCTCTAGGAGCCTCATCTAATTCTCTGAGGAATCTCCTGGAGGTAGGTTGTAATCATATTCTATAGATTATAATTAACTGAGGAATCTCCTGGAGTCTTCCACTCCAGTCGCCCTTACATTATTGCTACATCTGTTGGGGCACAAGATCTTCACCCAACCAGACACCTACTGCCCTACTGACTACTGCCCTAATACTATAGTTAGACTATCACCTCTCAGAGAGGATCCCTAATCTAGATAGCCCTCTAGAAATAACCATTACTCCTCTGTGTATACCAACTCACAATAGAGTGCAGCATGAGGTTTATACTAAAAAAAGGACAAGTACACTACTAAATACCACTTGATTGCAAGGTCAGGTCTCAGTAGTAATACCTAAGCTTGGTACTACACTTCCATCTGCAGTCCCTAACTGACTGCAAAGTCCCCTTAAGCCAAGGGCCTGGCTATGTATAGAGATGGCTACTGATCATGACGATCAGTGACTGAGGGTTGGTAAGATGAGAGTAAGATGAGCAAGGTCCAAGGTGGACGGTGCTTGTGATGTGGAATTGAGTCCTAGTGTCAGAGAGCCAAACTCTGTGCTGAAATTAAGCCAACTGCTCTTTGTTCAACATTTGACAAAGAGAACTTAATAGAGTTCCCATTAGATTCTGTACACTATTTATACATTAAGAATAACCCTAACCCTTCCTTTTATCCCATGCTTCCCTATGAGTTACTTTCCTCTCATGCATCCATTGATAAATCGATAAGAAAATAAAAGAAAAGAAAAAGAAAAGAAAAATAATAATCAGAAACTAAAAGAAAATGAAAAGAAATATTAAATAATGACTTAGCCATTTTGCCAAGTCATAACAGAGTGGAAGGGGTTGACAACAAAGGTAGGGAACAACCTTGGCCTCAGCTCGTGCGCTGTGTCTTGATCTTCTGTTGCGTATGTGGTTGCGTATTTCAGGAGGACTGAATTGTTGCCAGGAGTTCAAGAGAGGAGTGGTATAAATTGATAGGAGTGAGGATAAAAGATATTAAAGACATTAAAGACTGTAATCTACGAACTAAGGAACTAGGATGTAACTAGTGGAGTACTTATACTAAGTCCAGAATAGGAGGAGTACAAGTAACTAGTCTAAATCATGATCCTATAGGAGTAGACAACAGGAGTTTAGGAGCAAAAAATTAGTAATAATATAAAATAAAAAGGAAATTATATTATTAATTGGGTATTTTCCATCACATGACACTCTTGAATAAACCCACTAGTATCAGAATAGCTATTTCCAGAGCCGGAATAAAGCCAACTGCCCCTTTATTAGCGTTTGACAAGGAGAACTCGATAGAGTTTCCATTAGATTTACTATATATACAATTACTATTGTGGCTATGCACCTTGTCTCCCATGGTCCTCATGTCACTCATCAGCTAACTTCCTTGACTCTGTGTGATATGACCATTCTGTGACCACTATCACCTTTGTAACTCTGTGACTGTCACATGATATTTTCCCATGCTCCACCTTAGTAATAATCTGAAAGAAAAGAAAAAGAAAAGAAAAGAAATATTAAATAATAACTTAACTGTTTTGCCAAGTCATGACAACTAGTGTAATCTCATTATAACCAGAGAGTTCCTTCCAGGTGACAAACTCTGACCAAAAATCTTCAAGTAGTCGATCTCTCTACTGTTAGGGAACCACTCAGAAGTAATCATCCTTAAGCTAGTGGATAGTCCTAGAAGCTAGTTTGAGATTCAAGTGAGGTATATCTATATACACTTGCTGATATATATATTATAACAGATGGTCAGGCACACAGGCACAAGGCACCAACTGATAATCACACATTGTCCTAAATATAGAATAGAAGGCATCACACTGCATGACACAAACAGAAAAAGCTAGGAATAATGGGAATGTGATATACAAATAGATATAGAGCTTCTAGTAGATACGAGCTCACCAGACTTACTAAGCAATATCCTAGACGTTGTCCCCTTACACCTACTTTAATTTGGTCAGTTTGTTGATTGCATGAGTTTAAGTCTCTATCGAGATAAAGAACTGTGCCATTTTGTCCATCATTTGTTCCCAGGTTCCAAATGGAGGTTTGTTAGTTATAGTCAATATATTGAGATCTCTGTTGGTTTTCTTCTATTTCTTTTGAAAAGGTAAAAACTTCCTGATTTGCATATCTGCCCATTGCTGGGTCTAATTATTCTTTCCTCCTTTGATTTTTCCTAAGGCCATTTCAATCCTCTCCCATTCCTTCAAGATATTGTTACTTTGGAAAAATAATGTCATTCTTTTGTACCAGGCCCTTACTTCATCTGGACTCCCTTTGAAGTTGTCAGGTTCCTTCATTCTTCTTTTGGCCAGTTTGTTAGTAAAGTCTTTCTTGACTTCTTCTACAAAATTCTGTATGTTAGCTGCATAGGCGTCCTTGGCTTCACTTTCTAGATCTTTCCAAGCATCAGATAGGGAGTTAAAGAAGAGGTGTTATGAGAGCCCTGGAAAGGAAAGAGTTTTCCGCACATTTAAACATTTGATCTCCAATATCAAGTCACATAATGGAGTCAGGATATAAATAGTATAGGAAGATTAGGTAATTATATCATGTGATTATAGAATGTTCTAGACAGACATGTGATCGTGTAGTAATAGGAGTACAGCCACTTGTAAAGTAGTATAAGTAGGTAGTCAAATCCAATGGAGAACTCTATCGAGTTCTTCCTAAATACTCACCTCGAGTGGTCCCTAAGTCATCAAGACTCTGTGATAACAAGAGGGTTATGATAGTGGTTAAGAATGCTGTGATGACAGCGAGTGAGATCATGGTGGTAAAGTTATAGATTTATTAGTAGCTTCATTCTTATGTTACAATCTCCCTCCAAATTTGGTGTTCGAGTTAAGAAGATGATGTATTTAACCAGAATGAAGCTAAGGTTTGTACTATTCTACTAATCACTATATATACTACAACTAATCTTGTATCTTCCTCATTGCACTCCTTGTGTCCTCCTCAATACATTGTGTCATCTCTCTGTCATACCTCATCATAATCAGGAGGTGAACTTGTTACACAATGTATGCAGAGATGCCCAGGACTTGTTCATTCCATAGTTGTACACTTGTCTCGTACATAAGGTACCTACCTGTAATAAGAGTAATCGTTTCTGTCTGGCTTTGGGTGTGTATGCTCCCTGTATCTCTTCTCAAACATTGAATCAATTAGTTGTTTCTATCTGGCCTTAGTCCACTTTGTACAGCTCTGGAAGACATACCTGTGCATTTATTTAGTTAGTCCTGAGACTTAACTTATATCTCTGAGCATTAGTAAAGAAGACCTTAAAATTCATTGTCTCCAGTAGACTGCTACAGAGTAGTACTACAGAGTTATGATATATATAGACATTACCATAGAGAACAGTCTGCAAAAAATATTGCTCACAGCAAAAGGATCATTCCAAGTGATGGGGTTGTCAAAATCCACTAGGAATGTTCACTTCATCATCATTCTAGTATCACCATTCATTTTTATCTGTTACATCTGGTCCATTATACCTGCAGTAGTAGTTAAGCCATAGCTCCTGGGACCAGACTCTTATTTTTGGTCCTAGTGATCATGATACATATTTTCCCCCCTTTTCCCACAATGTTATCACCCTTGACAGGGGTGGGGAGTGATAATATCTGAGGGACAGTTATGAAATGCCTAGCATGAACTCTAAAAAAGTTCCAGGACTTCATGGGTCACAATTTGAGTCTAGCCCATGAATTTTTCTTCATTTGTTAGAAAAATTACCATTTTTCTGTCTTCCTATCATGAAATTTCACTATGGATCATCATCTTCACTTCATGAGCATACAAGGGTTTTTTCTGTGTCTAGAATATATTGAATAACTCAGATGATGGTCATGGCAAAGGCCAGTCTGACTGTAAATTGAAGTCTCTTGAGAGGCAAATTAGCATGCAAATCCACTCCAAGGCAAAAAAGATCGACATCAACCTGGAAGTTGAAATCCAGAAGATTCCTGGGGAAGCAAACTACTGGAGAGAAATCTGTTCCACAAAAGGTATCATGCAAGATCTTACTTATCCTCGTGTAGCAAACAGAAAAATCCCAGCACGCTCATGACAAACGCAATCAAAAAAAATCATTATAACGGAAATGATAATCCAAACTGCACGACCAAATTCTGAACCAAGAAATTAATAACACGCTATAGATTCTGATGCTTCAATCTCCGTAGCGTTCGCGAGCCTGATATGAACAGCATGGTTTAGAACAAAATTTTGAATTGGCAAAGTCGAAAGCACGTCTCTGAATTTTCGGCTGCTACTTACCGCTTCCTGGGCTTGTTGCACATATCCAGAGTAACCCTCAGCAAATTTGCCTATTTCCCTGGCCTTGCCTGCTCCAAGGCCCACACCTTGCGCATATATCGCCGTTGGACTACAAGAGACATTTGGAAGAGCGTACAGAAAGATTGGGACTGACTTACATGGGTTCTGTCCGACCATCTTCTTCCGTCCCTAACCCAAAGCCCTCTTTCCAACCCATCATCTTGAGCAATTTATTGCCCATGTTGTTAGAATCCTCGCCAGGATTGACTGTCGGGGCTGGTGGGGGTGTTGTAGGGCGAGGTGGAGGTCCGTCCGATTGTCGTTTCTTCTGAACTTTGTTGGGGCCTCCTTCAGGTATCGGTGCATCCGGTTGATTGAAAAGAGTACGCCGTTCCAATGCCCTGTCACGATACTTGGGTTGTTCGGTATTCTTTCTAGCATGGACTTTTTGACGGGCCACCTCTCGTAAGTTGGCATCTTGATAATTTCTCTGTATAATTTCAGGGCGTTATTCGATTTCCCGCACAAGAGGAAAGACAGAACAAAAGGAGACGTCAGCTTCCTTCGATATGAAACGACACTAAGACTGCGAGCCTTATGCAGATCAGATTCCCTGTTATGTCGTTTGAGTTGATCCAGAGATTTGAACTGCCGAGCGCATAGCAAGCACATCAGGGCATTGATATCGGCAAATTCGAATTCGGGTTCTGGAGGAGGAGTGGACTGGGTAGGTGGAACGGGCTCCGCTTTGGTTGTCACGACATTCGTTGAGACAGAGGTGGCCTGCATGCATGAGAAGACCAATAAGAACCAAGTTCCATCGTGGTCTAAGGAGTCCAAAAAAGGTCACCAGAGTGGTCGCGCTTGAA
>Ga0157361_1000572_pt1 | contig 14049 bp, 17 predicted proteins | sample AttlaeALBM2_FD_111481 | JGI IMG/M metagenome (GOLD analysis project Ga0157361, IMG submission 111481) | Fungus gardens microbial communities from leaf cutter ant in Ribeirão Preto, State of São Paulo, Brazil - Atta laevigata ALBM2 | ecosystem: Host-associated > Fungi > Mycelium > Unclassified ...
TACTTATAGTAAGTACGGAATAGGAGGAGAGTAGTCTACTACGCTATCCTACTATTATTAATTCTAGGAGAATTATTAGGAGAAAGAAATTACATAATTATCATATTTTCCGGAATATGACATTCTTCCACTTCAAAAACCTCTTTGAGACCATTTTCTCAATTTTTCTGTGGTCCTCCTCCATCTCTTTCTCTTTTCCCCAATCTTCTTTGTCATCTATTGCCTATTTGACAATTCTTTCTTCCTCTAGGGTTACTACTTTTTTGACCTTTTCTTTCATTTGACTCCTTCTGCCACATAGGGGTAGACATCTTGTTATCTTGACTTCTCTGGTTTTCTAATTTATCTCAGGGTTGTGTGCTACCAACTATAGTATTCCCAGAATTACTTTTATCTTCCCTAAGTTACACATATCCATTTTTAGTCTTTCTATATGGCCTTTGTAATACACATTGCACTCTACTTGGTATGTAATGGCCTCTCTACTATTATTTGTCCTATCTATATTTCTGACCATTATTGGTATTTCTAATTTCTACAGCTTGAACCCATGTCTAGCTGCCATCCTTTTGTTTATGAACATCCTAGTGGCACTACTGTCTAAGAGTGCTTTTACAGTTACGCCTTCATGTGTATCCAACTTTTCTACTCCAATACTCATCCACACTTCTCTTAGCATTTTGAAGGTTCTTCTGACCTCCCTTTGACTATCCCCCTCTTTGGCTATACTTTCCACCTCTCTTGGTCATGTGCTGCTTTGCTGCACTTTTCCCTCTGTGGGGTATGCTGCTTTCTTCTCCTCTTTCTTTTGATATCCACACTATCTCTGTCTATCCTTGATCATCCTTTGCCTCATATTTTTCTCCACATAATACCTCTTCTCTCCATACCTTTTGTACTGCACATATATCACTATCACTTCTTTTGTATACCATCCTAACTCTAGTAGGTATGCTTCTTCTGGTATCCCTTTACCACAATACCCCCCACTCTCTTTCTTAACTCTGCCACTGAACTCCTCCTCCACCCTTCTTGCTGCACTTCTTGTAGCTTAGCCACATGTACTGCTTCTCTCTTCTCTACTCTCCTTAACCTCCTCTCCTTTTCTTATGCTTTTCTCTTTACAGGGCACACCAGTTTCTCCTCTTGCTGTGTCTTTTGTGACCTTGCCACATGCACTGCCTTTTTCTTTCTCACTCACAATGGACACTCCTTGCATTTGTGCCCCTTGTTCCTACACTTAAAACACTCAACCTCTACTACCCCTACTTTCCTTATTATCCTCCTTTCCACTCCATACTGCATTATCCTACTTCTCAACACCTTGAACTTATTTTGGGGAATGACTGTCCCCTTCTCTTCTTCTCTCTTATTTCTAGAGTTACGGGCCAGGTGCCCAAACCCTTTACAACTGAAACACAACTTTCCTCTCCTCCCTTCAAGTTCTTTTCTCAGTTTGGTGAGGGAGCATTTTTCTTTGAGCAAGTTACTCATCAGTGAATTGTATTGTTGCAAAGACATGGTGTTATGTCTCTGCAAGGGGTACAGATTTAATGATTGATCTTACTAATGTTATATCTGTTGGGGCACAAGATCTTTATCCAATCAGACACCTACTGCCTTACTTACTACTGTCCTAGTAATATGGTTATATGATCACTCCACAGAGGAGATCCCTACTCTAGATGGCCTCTTAGGAGTAACCATCAATTCTCTGCGTATACTACTCACAATAGAGCATAGCACAAGGTTTATACTAGGAAGCAGTACAAGTAAACTACTAAACACTACTTGATTGCAAGGTCAGGTCTCAATAGTAATACCCAAGCTTGGTACTACACTTCCACCCACTGTCCCTAACTGACAGTGAAGTCCCCTTAAGCCAAGGGCCTGACTATATATGGAGGTGGCTACCGATTGTGATAATCAGCGGCTGAGGGTTAATTTAGATGAGATAAGAGATTGAGTAAGGTCCAAGGCAGACAGTGCTCAGATGTGAATTGAGTTCTAGTGTAAGAAAGCTAAACTCCAAGCCAAAATAAAGCCAACTGCTCTTTGTTCAGCAATTAACAAAGAGAACTCAATAGAGTTCCTGTTAGATTTTCTATACTACTTATACAACTGCTACATGGTCTATACACTACTTTTCCATGCCTATCATGTGACCCATCATGTGATGTCATATGATGTGATGCTGTGACTTCCTGTCATGTGACTGTGACACTTGTGACATGATACTTTCCCACACTCCCTTCTGTGTAGTAAATCCAAGATAAAAAGAAAAGCAAAAGAAATATAAATAATGACTTAGCCATTTTGCCAAGTTATGACAATTATAGTAAGAATTAGCAAGATGAGTCCTCTCAAGAACTGCATTACAAACCTAACAGAAGAAGACTAAGGCTTGAAGATGCGATGAGGTATAAAGGAGTAGTAGAAGAACTAGTAAGGTTAGGCAGAGAGATCAGATAGAGAGATAAAAGAAGAGATATTTGATGAAGATAATGTGCTCGAGAGCAAGACAACTCAAGATTGCCACCTCTCTCTACAGCCCATCAAAAGGCTCAAGAGCCATTTATTGTTTAGAGAAGAACCCTAGGAATAGGATTAGAGGAGCGGGGAGTAGTAGCCAAGTGATTGGGAGAGGTGCCATCTCATTACTATCTTTGGGAATTTGGAAGTTTACTTTGTTTCTTTTCTTTTGTTGTATCATTACTTTGTAATCCTAATAAAATACTCTAGGACACAGAAAAGAGAAAAAAATGCTCTTCCCCTATTATTTCTTCCTCTGTTGTTCTAGAGCTGAAAGGCTTTTTGAGTGATTTGAGGTTTTCTTTTGTGTTTGCTTTATGAAAACTCTATAAAACTTCTCTTGCAGGAAGACTTAAGCCTCATCAGACTTGGGTATTCACTTATGCTAGGAGCTAACCACTTGCTATGTGTTTTTGGAGTAGGTTTCCAGTTGTACGGTTAGCTGAAGTAGAGCCTACATGACAGTACAGGAGTTCTAGGTAGTACTGCTATATTGATGGTAAGCTAGGCTACTAAACTAGGTAAGGGCAGTAGTATCACGGCATGAGATGAATGCATGCCTTAGGGATTCTATTATGATGAGAGTTCGCTCAAGTGGATACTAAAAACATTTCTTCTTTCTTAGGTTTCTATTAAATATGTTTTGGTTATTCTTTGGACATTCACCTTTAGTAAGCTCTCTATTATTTGATTTATCTCCCCAGTGCCTACTTGTTTAGTACACAATTATGAAGTAGTTTGGAGATTTCATCTCTCTGACCTTGCTTTTATCTTTGTTTCATGATCAAACCTTTTGATTCCCATTATCGGGACCTCTTTACACCTTGTTGTAGAGCTAAGCACTATGAACACAGACAAACTTTACTTTGTAAAGGCTTTCCTAGACAGTAGGGCCATAGGTAGCTTTATCAACTGAGATTTTGTTTATGCAAAAAAGCTGAATACTAGGGCTATCTCCTATCTCATCCTGATCTTTAATGTGGATAGTTCCTCCAATGAAGCAGGTGAAGTCTCAGAGATAATAGATGTATTGCTATGATACCACTCTCATTTGGAAAGGATACTCCTTGCTGTTTCAAACCTTGGAAAGCAAGACTTGATCCTAGGCTACAATTGGCTAAAGGACCATAACCCTAGGATCAACTAGGAAACTGGCAAAGTAGAGATGACCTGATATTCCCCATGCTGTGAAAACAGCTGAGCCCTATAGAAGGAACAAACCTGATATAAGAGAACAGAGACCTATGCTCTCATATCATATCACCATAAACTCTCTCTCTTACTCTCAGAGAAATAAGATGATGAGAAAGACAGAGTCTCCCCCTCTGGCACTGATAGAAGAGACTAGGAACTTGGAGATTGTCTATTTGTAACAAGGGTACTTCTAGAGCCTATAGTAGCCAACATCCAAACTATGCCTACTAGTTTCCAATATCTCACTATGGGATCCCAGTGCAGCATAGAAGCCTGGGATCCTCTGATTAAGCTACCCAACTATGTCCAAGGTTTTGAGTCCATTTTTGCTAAGGATAGTTTTGATGTACTCCTAGAACATCACCATTGGGACCACACAATAGAACTGATCCCTAGGTCAGAAACCAAGTCATTAAAAGTGTATCCCTTATCTCCAGTAGAACAATCAGAGCTAGACATCTTCTAAGAAAAGAATTTATGTACTGGTTATATCTGCTCCTCAAAGTTACCAATGGCAGCCCTAGTCTTTTTCATCAAAAAGAAGAATGGCTCACTCCACTTAGTATAGGACTATCATACTTTGAACTCAGTAACGGTCAAAAACAAATATTCCCTTCTCCTTATATCTGAGCTTATCTCCCAACTTAAGGAAGCTAAGTACTTCTCGAAACTGAACATCTGCTAGGATTTTAACAACATATGAATTAAACCTGGAGACAAGTGGAAGGCCACCTTTTAGACCAACCATGGACTCTTTAAACCCCTGGTGATGTTTTTTGGAATGACTAATAGCCCAGCTATCTTCTAGACCATAATGAATAATATCTTACAAGATCTCATAGCAGAAGACATTGTAGTCATGTACCTAGACAACATCCTTATCTTCACAAAGACAATAGAAGAACATGCACAAGTAGTCTGGAGAGTATTAGAAATTCTTGTAGAGCACAAGCTATTTCTCTACCCAGAGAAGTACAAATCCCAGAAAACATGGATCAAATACTTGGAACTAATAATTTCTGAAAATGAAGTATCCATAGATCCTGTCAAAGTATCAGGAGTCTGTGAGTAGTCCACTGTTATGAGAGCCCCAAAAAGGAACTAACTTTTTATGCATTTAAACATCTGATCTATAATCTCAAGTCATACAATGGGATCGAGATATAAATAGCATAGGAGATTAGATAATCAGATCATGTGACCAGGTCAGGTGATCATAGAACATTCTGGAGGGACATGTGATCATGGACTAGTAGTTGTACAGCCACTATAGAATAGTATAAGTAGTAGCCCAATCCAATGAAGAACTCCATCGAGTTCTTTCTGAACATCCACCTAGGGTAATCACTAAGAGCTATCATAGCCTATCGATAACCCCCACACCTAAGAGTTGAACAGATGTCCAAGCCTTTCTAGGCTTTGCTAACTTCTACTAGAGGTTTATCCATGATTTCTCTGCAATAGCCTACCCCCTATTTGACCTCACAAAGTCTAAAAGGCCTTGGACCTGGAATACCAAAGAACAAGATGCCTTTGAAGCACTCAAGCTTGCAGTTACCACTGCCCTAGTCCTTATGTCACCCTGAGACACAAAACCCTTCTACATAGAAGCTGATAGCTCTGACTTCGCCACAGAAGCTATTCTCTTGCAGCAACTACCAGAAGATGAGAAATGGCATCCAGTTATATTTTATAGCAAGTCCTTGTTACCAGTAGAGAGAAACTACCAGATCCATGATAAGGAGATGCTGGCCATTATTTGTATACTAGAGGAATAGAGGCATTTTCTAGAAGGAGCAAAACATCCAGTAGAAATATGGATGAACTGTCATAACTTGGCAAAAACAGCTAAGTCAATATTTATATTTCTTTTTTGATTATTATATTTCTTTTATTTTATTTTATTTTATTTTCTTATTGATAGATGTGCAAGAGGAAAGTGACTCATAGGGAAGCACAGGATAAAAGAAAAGGGTTAGGGTTACTTTTCATATATAAATAGTATACAAAATCTAATAGGAACTCTATCAAGTTTTCTTTGTCAAATGTTGATAAAGAGCAGTTGGCTTTATTCTGGCTTAGGAGTTAGCTCACTGATACTAGAACTTGATTTATATCCAAGCATCGTCTGCCTTGGACCTTGCTTAATCTCTTATCTTATCATATCAACCCTCGGCTGCTAATCCTTGTGATCAGTAGCCACCTCCATACATAGCCAGGCCCTTGGCTTAAGGGGACTTTGCAGTCAGTTAGAGATTGTAGGTAGAAGTATAGCACCAAGTCTGGGTGTTATTACTGAGACCTAACCTCATAATCAGGTGGTGTTTACATAGAGTACTTGTTTCTTTTTCTTGGTATAAACCTTGTGCTGTAGTCCATTGTGACTAGGTACACATAGAGAAGTGACAGTCATCTCTTAAGAAGCTGTCTAGATTAGGGATCTCATCTATTGTGTGATAGTCTAACCATAGTATTAGGGCAGTAGTCAGTAAGGAAGTAGATGTCTGGTTAGGTGAAGATCTTGTGCCCCAACAGACGTAGTACTAAGTAAGATCACTATTAACTCTGTATCCTTGAGATGTCAGTACGATATCTCAAACTCAATATAAATCTCTCATGAGCAACATGCTCAACAAAAAGCATGCCCTTGCTAAACTAAGAGCAGAATTAGAAGGGAGGAGAGGGAAGTTGTGTCAATACTGCAAGGGGTTCAGGCACCTGGCCTATAATTGCAGAAATAAAAGAGAGGGAGAGAAGAGGATAGTCACTCCCCAAAATAAGTTTGAAGCATTAAGGTGTAGAGTAATGCAATGTGGAGTAGAGGAGAGAGTAATTAGGAGGTAGGAGTTGGTAGTAGTCAAATGTTTTAAGTATGAGAAGAAAGGGCACAAATGTAGGGAATGTCTGTTGTGGAAGAAAAAGGGAAGGGTGGCACATACAGCGAAGCCACAAAAGGCACACTAACAGAGAGAGCTAGCATATCCTATAAAGAGAAAAGCACAGGAAGGAGAAAAGAGGTTGAGAAGAACAGAGGAAGAGATGGCGCACATAGCTAAGCCACGAGAAGCACAGCAAGAGTGGAGGAGGAGCTCAGAGGCAGAGTTAAGAAAGAGAGTAGAGGAGTATTGTGGCAAAAGGATGCCAAAGGGAGTATACCTATTAGAATTAGGGTGGTGCATGGAAGAAGTGATAGTGACGTATGTGCAGTATAAAAGGTGTGGAGAGAAGGAATGTCATGTGAAAGAAAATAGAAGACAGGCAGTGATCAAGGACAGGCAGAGATAGTGTAAATATTAGAAAAAAGAAAAGAGGAAAGTGGTATGCCCCATAGAGAGAAAAGTGCAGCAAGGTGGCGCAAAACCAGGAGAGTCAGAAAGCACAACAAAGGAGAGGGATAGTCAAAAGAAGATTAGGAGAATCTTCAAAATGCTGAGAGAAGTGTGGTTAAATATTAGGATAGAAAAGATAGATACATATGAAGGCATAATAGTAAAAGCACTCTTAGATAGTGGCACAATGGAGATGTTCATAGACAAGAGGACAACAACAAAACATGGGTTTAAGCTATAGAAACTAGAAAGGCCAATAGCCATCAGAAACGTAGATAGAACAAATAATAGTGGAGGGGCCATTACACACCAAGTAGAGTACAATGTGTACTACAAAGGCTACATAAAGAGAATAAGAATAGATGTATGTGATCTAAGGAAAACAGAAGTAATTCTGGGAATGCTGTAGTTGGCAGCACATAATCCAGAAATAAACTAGGAGACAGGGGAAGTTAAAATGATAAGATGCCCACTCCTGTATGGTAGTGTCAGTAAGCCAACTCCTGAGCCAAAATTAAGCCAACTACTCTTTTATCAGTGTTTGACAAAGAGAACTTGATAGAGTTCCCATTAGATTTGCTACATTATATATACAATTACTGTCATAGCTATGCATCTTGTCTTCCACAGTCCTCATGTCCATTAGCTGACTTTTTTGTTATATGCTGTGACTGTGACTCCATGTGATGTGACCTATGATGTGACCATTCTGTGACAGTCATGTGATACTTTCCCATGCTCTACCCTAGTAATAAAGAAAAGAAAAGAAAAGAAATATTAAATAATAACTTAGCTATTTTGCCAAGTCATGATACCACTAATATATCATCTACAAATGCTGTGACCTTTCCTTTGTTTATTAAATCCTTTAAGATTTTGTTCATCATTGCCTGGAATATAGCTAGCAAGTTCGTCATTTCAAAGAACATTACTGTTGGCTCAAAGGAGCCTATGTGTGTTGTAAATGCTCCCTTCTACTCATCTCTCTCTTTTATCCTCATATTGTTGAACCCCTACCTAAGATCAATTTTAGTGAACACTTTCTTACTCCCCATGTTGTTGATTAACTCTGTAATTAATGGAAGTGGGTAGTTATTCTTTACTATTTAATTGTTCAGGTTACAGTAGTCTATTATCATCCTCTTACTGCCATCCTTTTTGCCTACAAAGAACACCAGTGATGTTTGAGGTGATTTTGAAGATCTAATATACCCCTTCCTCAGTTGATCTTCCATGAACTTCTGGACTTCTTTCTTTTTATTTCTCAATAATAGGTAAATTTTTCTCTTTCACAGTTTGAATGTCTCCTTGAGATCTATAGCATGATCCCAAGTTTTCCTGGTCAGCATCCTCTCTGACTCTACCTTCCCAAACACCTTTCTTTACTTCAAAAACCTTTTTGGAACTATTTTCTCAATTTTCCTATGGTTCTCCTCAATTTTCTCTTCTTTTCCCCAGTCCTCTTTATCATCTATTGCCCATCTGACAATTTTCTCTTCCTCTAGGGTTACTACCCTTTTGACCTTTTCTTTCTTTGGACTCCTTCCACCTGTCATGACTTGGCAAAATGGCTAAGTCATTATTTAATATTTCTTTTTTTTTCTTTTCTTTATTACTAGGATAGAGTATCACATGACTGTCACAGAGTCACAAAGGTGTAATAGAAGTCACAGAATGGTCATGTCACATGGAGTCACAGTCACAGCATGTGACAAAGAAGTCAGCTAATAGACATGAGGACTGTGGGAGACAAGACACATAGCTATGACAGTAATTGTATATATAGTGTAGCAAATCTAATGGGGACTCTATCGAGTTCTCTTTGTCAAACACTGATAAAAGAGCAGTTGGCTTAATTCCAGCTCAGGATTTGGCTCACTGACAGATGGGAACTGAAACAGAGGAAGACTACAATAAAATTGTGAAAGAAATACTGAAGAGGCTAGAGGAAAATGACTTGTATATCAAGCCAGAGAAATGTGTGTGGAAGGCAAGAAAGATAGGGTTCTTAGGGGTCATCATTGGACCTAATGGAATAAAGATGGAAGCGAAAAAAGTAGAAGGGGTACTTGGTTAGCCACAACCCAAAGACGTGAAAGATGTAGAAAATTCTTAGGCCTTACCAATTATTACAAAAGGTTTATTAAGGATTTTGCTCAAGTAGCAAGACCAATGAATGTGCTGACAAGAAAAGACAAGAGATAGTAGTAGGGAAAAGAGCAGCAAAAGGCATTTGACAAGCTAAAGCAAGTTTTTACAATGAAACTAGTATTAGCAGCACTGGACTTAGATAAGGAATTCAGAGTAAAAGCTGATGTATCAAATTACACTACTAGAGGAGTACTGTCAATAAAGTACTCAGACAAAAAGTGGAGACCAGTCACTTTCATTTCCAAGTCTCTTAGCAATACAAAACAAAACTACAAGATACATGACAAGAAGATGTTAGCAGTCATTAGATACCTGGAAGCATAGAGGCACTTCTTGGAAGGAGTAACAGAAAAGTTCGAGATCTGGACAAATCATAAGAATCTCGAATACTTTATGAAGGTGTAAAAATTGAATCAAAGACAAGCAAGATGGACATTATACCTATTTAGATTTAGTTTTATATGAAAGCATGTTCTGGAAAGTAAGATAGGAAAGGCTAACAGTCTGAGCAGGAGACCAGACTGGGAAATTGGAGTAGAAAAGGACAATGAGGATGAGACATTGGTGAAACCAGAGTGACTAGAAGTAAGAAGAACAAAGGTAGTAGAAATAATAGTAGACAGGATAGATCTACTAGAAGAAGTAAGGAAGTCAAAAGTAAAAGACAACAAAGTGGTAAAAGCAGTAAAAGAAATGAGAAGAGCAAGGGTGAAGATGTTAAGAGATAAAGAGTGAAGAGCAGTCAATGGCATCATGTACAAAGAAGGAAAAGTGTATGTGCCAAAAGACAATAAATTGAGAGCAGAAATTATCAGACTACATCACAACATGCCAATTGGAGGCCATGGAGGATAGTAGAAGATGGTAGAATTGGTTACTAGAAACTTCTGGTGGCCAGAAGTAACAAAGGAAGTGAAACAGTATGTGAAAGGATGCAACACTTGCTAATGAAACAAAAATCACACAGAGCAACCAACCAGCAAATTAATGCCTAATTCTATTCTAGAAAAACCTTGGACACACATATTGGCAGATTTTATCACTAAATTGCTGTTAGCTCAGGGATACAACTTGATCTTAGTAGTAGTCAATAGATTAACTAAAATGGTACATTTCATACCTACTATAGAGAAAACGTTAGCAGAAGGATTAGCAAGATTGTTTAGAGATAACATGTGGAAACTGCATAGGTTACTAGAGAGCATTATTTTGGATAAAGAACCCTAGTTTGTGGCAAGATTAATGCGAGAACTGAACAGGATGTTGGGGATCAAAAGTAAATTGTTGACAGTATTTTACCCTCAAATAGACAGACAAATAGAGAGGGTGAATCAAGAACTAGAACAGTATTTAAGAATGTTTGTTAACCATAGGCAGGAGCAGTGGCCAGAATGGTTGGGAATAGCAGAGTTTGCATATAATAATAAAATGCACTTGAGTACTCGAACGTCGCCCTTCAAAGCAAATTACAGACAAGATCCCAGGATGGGGTTCAAGGGTAGAAAGAAGGGAAAGTACTAGGGAGCAGAAAAGTTCATTGAGAAAATGAAAGAAATCTAGGAGAAGGCAAAAGCACAAGAAGAGATAAAGAAATACATAGATAGGAAGAGGAGAGAAGTCGATGACTATAAAGTAGGAGACTTAGTGATGTTGAGTACTAAGGATCTGAAGTACCAGATGGTCAGAAGGAGAATAGAAAAGCTGATAGAAAGGTTTATAGGGCCTTATAAGACAAAGAAAATTATGTCATTGAATGCAATAGAATTGGAACTACCTAATATAGTAAAAATACATCTAGTAGTAAATGTTAGTAGGATATGTAAATATGTAGGGCAAGTAAAAGGTCAGAAGAAGGAGCAACTAGCTCTGGTCATAATTAAGAGAGAGGAAGAGTAGGAAGTAGAAAGGATATTGAATAAGTGACAAGTAAGAGGAAAGAATAAATACCTAGTATGCTGAAAGGGATTCATAGCAGAGTCTGATACCTGGAAAGAAAGGGAGAATTTGAAAAATGCACAAGAAGTAATCAAAGAATTTAAGAAAGAATATTGGTGAGATATGGAAGATATAGCAAGACAAGAATATGAAGAAGGAACGTTCAGAAGGAGAGAATTACCAGGAAGATTTACAGCAAGAAAAATATTCAAATGGTCAGATAAGAGATATGACCAAGAATATTAGGGAAGATTGGAAAGGAATTAGAGATGGTGAAAAGGAAAATGATCAAGGGGAAGAAAAATAGAAACAATCGTGGAGAAAGAAGAAATTGAGGAAGAAAAATCAGGAGTTAGAGAGTAGACAGAAGAAGATGACAATGGGATAGGCAACATGGTTGACCTATACTACAAGTTGTAGAAAAATTCCTTGGGATAAGAAACCTTAAGAGAGGGATAGTGTTATGACTTGGCAAAAACAGCTAAGTCAATATTTATTTTTATTTTTATTTTTATTTTATTTTATTTTCTTATCGATGAACATATAAGAGAAAAGTGACTCATAGGAAAGTGTGGGATAAAAGAGAAGAGTTAGGATTACTCTTCATGTATAAATAGTGTACAAAATCTAACAGGAACTCTATTAAGTTCTCTTTGTTAATCACTGAACAAAGAGCAGTTGGCTTTGTTTCAGCTTAGGAGTTGGCTTATTGACACAGACTATAAGAACTTGGAGTATTTCATAGCAACCAAAAAGCTCAACTGTTGCCAAGTCTATTGGTCCCTCTACCTAGCCTGCTTTGACTTTACACTTGCCTACTGCCCTAGTTGCTTGATGAGAAAACCTAATGCATTTTTGCAAAGAATAGACCATAGAACAGGGGCCCAGGATAATGAAGGTATTGTACTTCTCTATCCAGAGATGTTTGTAGTCCAAGCCCTACAAGAAATTGAACTAGAGGGGGAAGAGTGGGACATAATCTCTAACATTTGTAAGGGCAACCAAAGGAGAGAACAAGAGAAACTAGTAGCAAGGGTGGTCCACAAACTTCAGCAGTTCCCCAGCCATATAGTATATGTTGCTGAGTAGTCGAATGTGAATGGCCTACTCTACTTCTAAGGGAAAATATATGTTCTCTAGGGTACAGACCTTTGTAGATATATTGTCTCACTATACCATGATACAAAGATTGTATGGTACCTGGGGTGCTGGAAGATTCTAGAACTCATCTCCTAGGACTATTGGTGGCCCCAGATATCTTAGTATATTGGACAGTATGTCAGTACCTATGATCTCTGCCTACAAACAAAGCTCAGCTAATATCCTCTAGTAGGCAGACTATACCCACTCCTAGTTTCAAAAACATGATGGGATACACTAAGCATAGGTTTTGTAGTAGAGTTACCCAAATCATCAGGACATGACATAGTGATAACTATAGTGAATTCAGTATTCAAAAGAGCTCACTTCATCCCAACTTACACAATAGTGACTGCAGAAGGAGCTACGAGATTATTCTTGTACTATGTTTGGAAACTTCATGAACTCCTTAGATAGGTAGTCTCTGACTGGGGCCCCTAGTTTGTAGCCTGGTTTATCCAGGAACTCTATAGACTCCTTGGGATCAAATTTGTATTCTCTATAGCCTAATACCCCTAGACAGACAGAGTAGATCAAACAAAACTGGATCAATATCTCCATGTTTTCATTAATAAATGACAGAACAACTAGTATAACCTTCTACCTATAACAAAGTTCCAACACAATAATCACATTTACTCCTCTACCCAACAGTCTCTCTTCCTACTGGACACTAGACAGATTCCTTGCATAGGATTCAAGCCTCAACAATGCTCCTCTAGTCTAGAAACTATCAATGAATTGATAGAGAGGATAAGAATGTCATAACTTGGCAAAATGGCTAAGTCATTATTTATATTTCTTTTCTTTTCTTTTTCTTTTTTTTTTTCTTTTATCTTGGACTTACTATACAGAAAGGAGTACAGGAAAGTATTGCATTACAAGTGTCACATAGCCACAGTCACATAACAGGAGGTCACAGCATCACATCACATGATGTCACATGATGTCACATGATAGGTCACATGATAGGCATGGGAAAGTAGTGCACAGACCATGTAGTAGTTGTATAAGTAGTATAGAAAATCTAACAGGAACTCTATCGAGTTCTCTTTGTCAAACGCTGATAAAGAGCAGTTGGCTTAATTCTAGCATGGAGTTGGCTCTCTGAAACTAGAACTCAATTCACATCTGAGCATTGTCTACCTTGGACCTTGCTCAAACTCTTATCTCATTCAATCAACCCTTGGCCACTGATCATTGTGATCGGCAGCTACCTCTATACATAGCCAGGCCCTTGGCTTAAGGGAACTTTGCAGTCAGTTAGGGACTGCAGGTGGAGACACAGTACCAAGCTCAGGTGTTGCATTCAAGACCTGACCTCTATCACAAATGGTCACTTACTATTTGTGATGGGTGCTTTGATACTTTAAAGAGTTCAAAAATGCAAAGTTAGACACGTGACAAAAGATGTTAAGTCTGAGGTCTAATCCTCAGACTATGAGTCCTTATATATATAATTGTGATAGTCTGTACACTAGTACAGATCATCACCTGATTACTACTTATTGTTCTACATATGGTAGTGTCTTTGTACTGGAATAATGATAATATAACCATATGGAGGCTGTCCTTTGTTCTAAGAAAAGGACAAATGACTATCTATGGGTAACTAATAAAGTCTATGTGCAAACATTGAGGCCTTCATATCTCCACTAATATTAATTGTCTTGAGGTTGTTCTAGGCTCATTCTGAGTGTTATGAAGAAGGCTTCTGCTGAGCCTAGAATCAAAGCATAAATTATGGCGGTTTCCAAGATATTAGTGA
>Ga0157361_1000574_pt1 | contig 14010 bp, 11 predicted proteins | sample AttlaeALBM2_FD_111481 | JGI IMG/M metagenome (GOLD analysis project Ga0157361, IMG submission 111481) | Fungus gardens microbial communities from leaf cutter ant in Ribeirão Preto, State of São Paulo, Brazil - Atta laevigata ALBM2 | ecosystem: Host-associated > Fungi > Mycelium > Unclassified ...
GGTGAAGAATAACTACCCGTTACCCTTAATCACAGAGTTAATAGATAATATGGGTAGCAAGAAAGTATTCACTAAGATGGATCTCAGGTGGGGGTTCAATAATGTGAGGATAAAGGAAGGGGACAAGTGGAAGGGAGCATTCACAATGCACATTGGTTTCTTCGAGCCAACAGTTATGTTTTTCGGGATGACAAACTCGCCAGCCACATTTCAGGCAATGATGAATGAAATCCTGAGGGACCTGATAAACGAGGGAAAAGTAGCAGCATTTTTGGATGATGTGTTAGTAGGGACAGAGACAGAAGAAGGGCACAACGAGATTGTGGAGGAAGTATTGGGGAGGCTAGAAGAGAACGACTTGTATATCAAGCCGGAGAAATGTGTGTGGAAGGCAAGAAAGATAGAATTCCTAGGAGTGGTCATAGGACCTAATGGGATAGAGATGGAGGCGGAGAAAGTGGATGGAGTACTGGGTTGGCCATAGCCAAAGAGCGTAAAAGACGTCAGAAAATTTCTGGGCCTTGCAAATTATTATCGAAGGTTCATTAAAGATTTCGCACGAGTGGCCAGACCAATGAATGTACTTACGAGGAAGGATGAGAAATGGCAGTAGGAAGAGCCTCAGCAGAAGGCATTTGACGAGTTAAAGAAAGTCTTCACAATGAAGCCAGTATTAGCAGCTCCAGACTTAGATAAAGAGTTTAGAGTAGAGGCAGACGCCTCAAACTACACTACTGGAGGAGTACTCTTGATGAAGTGCTCAGACGATAAATGGAGACTGGTTGCTTTCATCTCAAAATCTCTAAGTGATACAAAACGGAACTATGAGATTCATGACAAAGAGATGCTAGCAATAGTCAGATGCTTAGAAGCATGGAGGCATTTCCTGGAAGGAGCAACAACAAAATTCGAGATCTGGACAGATCACAAAAATCTCGAGTATTTTATCAAAGCACAGAAGTTAAATCATAGACAAGCAAGATGGGCTCTATACCTATCAAGATTTGATTTCCTGTTAAAGCATGTTCCAGGAAGTAAGATGGGGAAGGCAGACAGTCTAAGCAGGAGGCCAGACTGGGAAATCGGTGTGGAAAAAGACAATGAAGACGAAACGATGATAAAGCCAGAATGGCTAGAAATGAGGAAGACAGAAGTGGTGGAAATAATAGTAGACGGGGTAGATCTACTAGAGGAAGTCAGAAAGTCAAAGGTGAAGGATGACGAAGTAGTGAGAGCAGTGGAAGAAATGAAGCGGGCGGGAGTAAAAATGCTGAGGAATGAAGAGTGGAGAGAAGTTGACGGCGTAATGTATAAAGAAGGAAAAGTGTACGTGCCGAAAGATGATAAGCTTAGAACAGAAATTATCAGGCTACATCACGATACGCCAGTAGGAGGCCATGGGGGGCAGTGGAAGACAGTAGAATTGGTCACCCGTAACTTTTGGTGGCCAGGAATAACAAAGGAAGTAAAGCGATACGTGGAGGGGTGCGATGCCTGTCAACGCAATAAGAACCGCACAGAGCAACCAGCTGGCAAGTTAATGCCAAACTCGATACCAGAGAAACCTTGGACGCATATATCGGCAGACTTTATCATAAAGCTGCCCTTAGCTCAGGGATACGACTCGATCTTAGTAGTAGTCGATAGATTGACAAAAATGGTACATTTCATACCTACTACAGAGAAAACATCAGCAGAAGGTTTAGCAAGGCTGTTCAGAGATAATGTGTTGAAATTACATGGTTTACCCGAAAGTATCATATCAGATCGGGGACCACAGTTCGTGGCAGGATTGATGAGAGAGTTGAATGAGATACTGGGAATTAAGAGTAAATTGTCGACGGTGTTCCACCCTCAGACAGACAGACAGACGGAGAGGGTCAACTAAGAACTGGAACAGTACTTAAGAATGTTTATCGATCATAGGCAAGAGCAATGGCCAGAATGGTTAGGGACAGCAGAGTTCGCGTACAACAATAAAGTGCACTCAAGTACTAGAACGTCGCCTTTTAAGGCAAATTACGGACAAGATCCCAGAATGGGATTCAAAGGGAGAAAGAAGGGGAAATATGCAGGAACAGAGAAATTTGTGGAGAAAATGAAGGAAATACAGGAGGAGACAAAAGTGGTGCTAGGGAAGGCACAAGCAGATATGAAGAAATACGTCGACAAAAAGAGATCGGACATAGAAGAATATAAAGTAGGAGACTTGGTCATGCTCAGTACCAAGGACCTGAAATATCAGATGGTCGGGAGGAGGACAGAAAAGTTGACGGAGAGGTTTGTAGGCCCTTATAGAATCAAGAAAATCATATCATCAAACGTGGTGGAACTGGAACTACCTAGTACCATTAAAATACATCCAGTAGTAAACGTCAGTAGAATACATAGATACGTAGGGCAAGTACAGGGGCAGAAAAAGGAGCAGCCACTCCCAGTCATAATTGAGGGGGAAGAAGAATGGGAGGTAGAAAGAATCCTGAATAAGTGGTGGATAAGAGGGAAAGATAAGTACCTAGTACACTGGAAGGGATTTACAGCGGAATCCGATACTTGGGAAGGAAGGAAGAATTTAGAGAATGCAAAAGAGGCAATCGAAGAATTTGAGAAGGAATATCGGCGAGACATGGAAGATGTGGCGTGACAAGAGTGTGAAGAGGGTACGTTCCAACAAAGAGAACTACCAGGAAGGTTCACGGCAAAGATGCTATACGGGTGGTCGGACAAGAGATACAATCAGGAATATTGGGGAAGATTAGAAAGGAATTGGAGGCTATGGAAGAGCAAGAAGCCGGTAAGAAGAGGGACGATGAAGACGATCCCAGAGGAAGAAGAAATCGAGGAAGAAAAATCAGGAGTAAGAGAGTGGACAGAAGAAGATGAAGACGAGATGGGCGACATGGTCGACCCATATTACGAACTGTAGAAAAATTCCTCGGGACGAGGAAACCTAAGAGGGGGGTGGTGTCATGACTTGGCAAAACGGCTAAGTCATTATTTTAATATTCTTTTCCCTTTTCTTTTCTTTTATTTTCTTATCGACGGACACGCGAGATAAAAGTGACTCATATGGAAGCGTGGGACTTTAGTGTAAGGTTAGGGTCAGATATTTGTATAAGTAGAGTAGAAAAATCCAATGGGAACTCTATCGAGTTCTCTTTGTCAAACGCTGAACAAAGAGCAATTGGCTTAATTCCAGCACGGAGTTTGGCTCTCTGACAAGACTGGAACTCTATATCCTACTTGGTCAAGAGACAAGATACAGCAGTCACTCAAACAACCTTCTATGGAGTAGCAGGCCTGAAAAGCCTGGTTAATCATTGACTCAGATCGTATCACATCCATAAGGTTTAGTATGGGGATGTAGTGAAAGGGGCGAAAGAGAATTTAACTGTGACAAGCAAGTAGAAAGGGACAGTAACAGTTCCTAATTGCATTGAAGGGGACAAAAGAGACTATTAGCCTGGCACAAGCTAAAGATGCAGTACCAGGTCCCAATTGCATGCTAAAGATTTTATGGGGATGAATCAAGAATGAAGGTATTAAAAAGAGAATATAGAAACTTAGCATGATAATTAAGATAAAATTGTTTGAAAGGATAGTAAGCTCAATCTAGATTCTCCTCGCATGGTGTCCCTAAGGTACTAACCTTTACACACCATAACAAGCTCACTATCAAAGTAGTCAGTAAACCACTCATGGGCCTTACCACACTTAATCAAGCTCTCATCTGCATCCTTACACCAAACCTTATGGGTGTGATACAATCTGAGTCGATGATTAGCTAGGCTTTTTAGGCCTGCTACTCCATAGAAGATTGTCTGAGTGACTACTATGTCTTGTCTCATGAAAGAGTAGGGTATATGGTAGAAAACATTTACCAACTCAATCCCTCACCAAGATCACCCCTTAGACACTCAAGAGAATTGCATTTACAACCTCAAGAGCTTCTGAGATAAAGGCAAGGGCCAAGGAGGCTCTCCTATCAATCTCTACTCTGATAAATATATTATGATCTTACAAACCCTGGGACTCAATTACAAGAAAAAGGAAAAGGAAACTCTTCATTCCACTAACCTCCCTCGTATCTCTCCTCCATGACATTGCCATGCAGACATGACAGATGTCATCTCCCTATCCCCTATATTTATTAGACACACCCATGTGATCCTGCTCTGCTCCCATGTGCTACCCTCTATCAATCTCCCCTATCCTTCTAACTGGCTACTTCCTATTCTGAATACGACCTAGAAACTAATTTTATCAGATGCAAAGGGATTCAAGGTAGTAGTCCACTTGGGGGATGTCTGTGACTTGGGTGAGCCTAATGGTGATGGGATCACATGCCAACAATAGACTTTCTGATCTATAATTTGATATCTCATTAGCCTGTGTTTACTCTAGATTGAAATTATACTGCATTGCAAAACTACTCCAAAACTTCTAAATCCTGGGCCCTCAAACCTTGATGGTCTATCTCTGAGAGACCTAATGCTAGTCCATTTGTATTGCTCCTTTCTTGTGTGGGAAGGATAACGAGTTCAGAGGGGAAAGTAGTCTTAGAGTTTAGTGGTTGAAGGTAAAAGGATCTCTATATATATTTTTTGTATCATGTCACATTTTGTCTACTTAATTACCTAAGTAATTAATTGCTAATAAAAGAAATAAACAAATAATGAAGATAAGAAAAATAAAAGAAAAGGAATAGAAAAGAACTAATGAGATACACATTACATTGTCATTGTCATTGTGTAGGCAGCCCAAAGGCTGTCCCCACACTTAAATATGCCGCTCTAGCATATAATAGTTATAGAACTGTCTTCTAGGAATACAAGTTCCTGGCTCTAGATTATTCCTGGGGTGCATAGAGAGACTCTGGAGTGAACTCAAAAGTAAAAAACAGAAGTATAAGTGCCTCTTCTGTTATATTTCCACAGAAAATAGGTTTGCGGCATAACAGTGGATGAGGGCTTGATTGAGTGTGGTAAGGCCCAGGAGGGGTTTACTAACTACTTTGATAGTGAGCTTATTACGGTGTGTAAAGGTAGACACCTTAGGGACATTATGTGAGGAGGATCTAGATTGAGCTTACAATCCTTTTGAACATTTTTATCTTAATTATCATGCTAAGTTTCTATATCTGCTTTTTAATACCTTCATTCTTAATTCATCCCCACAAACTCTTTAGCATGCAATTGGGACCTAGTATTGCATCTTTAGCTTGTGCCAGGCTAATAGTCCCTTTTTCCCCCTTCACCGGTCTCACATGGATGTTGTATAAGGGCATCATGTTGCATCTGATTAATTATACTTGCTGTCATCATCCTCTACTGTGTTCTGAAAGACAAGTATAATTTTATGGTTTGCTTGAGCTCAATTTTGTTTTCTATGGCAGCTTGAAGAATGGGGAACCAATGCAGGAAGTATCTATCTTGGATAGAAATCAAGTGAACCCTTGTGATGCAAGGAAAAAGGCCGAGATAGAAACTGAGAGTTGGAAACAGTAAGATTCAGTTGAAATAGATGTCCCAATACTTTTCTTATCAGGGAAAAGGAACCATATAATAAGCATGCAAACATCTGTGCTCTCATATGGCTCAAGTCTAGTTAATATATTATGATAGATAGATGCTATTGGTATATTAGCTTCTCAAATACACTGATTCATCTTGTCATAATGGCTGGATGGGTAAGATTTCAACTTGCAATCTGCCTCTCCCTTCTCAAGAATGCCACTAACACATTCATCGAAAGCTCTGCCACAGGATGCTTCATCCTCAAAAGGCTCTCCTATTCTAGAACAAAGTTCCAAGGCAGAAATCTAGACTGCCACAGTTTTAGGAGCCTGGATATTCTGTGTTGGAAGCAGAGGAAAACATCATGCAGTGTAATCAACAGAAGACCTCTTGCATTGGGAGGATGAAGACAAAGGATAGAAGTACCCTCCTGAGCCACAGGCCAAACCTCGTGCCATCCAAAGTCAGAGGATGCTAGGAGGTCATTTTGCAGCTATCTGACTAACATTATGAATTTCTCAAAACATGCATTGAAGAAGTCCATTACTATAGAATTGTGTGAGAAAGATCATCCTTGGAACATCTTGAAACATGTAACACTTCCCTGGTGGATTTTGAAGCCATAAATTCATATCACTTCTTAGTTCTAGCAACCAATGAGTACAGTTGTATATGTCAGCAATCAAGAATTGCCATGCAATGAAAATGGCTCTATTGTCTTTCTAGGTGTTTATTAGAAATAGATTGACTATGTTGTTGAATTCTGGTTGTAATGCTTTAAGAGCCTCTCCTACACACTTTGCCTCTTCTATTAGCTTAGAACAGGCAGTGGCCCTTGTTTTTTGTGATTTAGTACTTGATTTGATCAGGCATTTGAATTTGTCTTCTCTGAATTCTCTGAATTAGAACTTGATGAATGACTTGATGTATCAGAGACCTCCTCTTCTGAGATAGATACTAAACTTGACATGTGTATATCAATGACATAGCAGGCATTCTGATATCAAATCATCACCTGACTTGGGATGATTTGACACTGGTGTAGTGGACATGTCACACTGTCATACTATGCCCCTATGCCACTAGACATTTAAAAGAGAATCTACCTCACCACTTGCAAGAGCAGATAGAATATTTCAGAGCTTTCTCATTACTACAAATACTATCTTTTGAGCCCTAGCAATATTATGAACCATAACAATCCACACCCACATCTACCTGTTTATCCACCTATTGTTAAAGATAGAATGGATAAAGGATGGAGGAGAGGAGTAACAAATAAAAGTATACTCCAGAACAATGTATTGCACTACTTTGGAGAATAGATAGTACTTAGCAATGATGGAGAAATCAAAAGAAGGCTCCAGTGAACAAGTAAAGACATCAGAGTATCATGACTTGGCAAATCGGCTAAGTCATTATTTATATTTCTTTTTTTTTTTTCTTTTATTTTTCTTATCGACGGATATGTGAGATAAAAGTGACTCATATGGAAGCACAGGACTTTAGTGTAAGGTTAGGGTCAGACATTTGTATAAGTAGGGTAGAAAATCCAATGGGAACTCTATCGAGTTCTCTTTGTCAAATGCTGAACAAAGAGACAGTTGGCTTAATTCCAGTCATCGGAGTTTGGTTACTGACACAGAGTAGAATACAACTTTGATGAACGACCTTGGCTTCAACTTATGTGTCATGCCCTGTATAGAGAATAAGGACTCATAGTGCAAACTAGCACTAGTTTTTCATGGTCTACCTATTTTCAGCTAGTCTACTGTAGGCTACTTATTGTAATGATTGACCTCATGCCTCCAGGTGTTCTACACATAGACCACTTCTTTGTTTTATATTACTTTATATATCTAACGGCTCAGTTAGTGCCTCACTGGTGGGGCATGTTCTTTACTCAGCAGACCTCATGTCTGCCATATGTATTCCTCACATACTCCTCATGGTACATAGGTATATATACAGTAGATACTCTTCTGTATTCCCTATGCTTTACCAATTGTATCATTCCCTTCCTTTCTCAACTCTCATATCATCCTCAAGTCTTTACTTGAAGTTGTAACCTGAGTTACTCCTCAAGGTTATAACACTTATACCCATTTTTGTACTTGTGTATACCTTAGTTGTTGTCCTGAATGCTGAGGTTATTAGCTCTCATACCCCAGTCTCCAGTTGTGACATTAGCCACTTATTTCAGAGCGGAAGGAAGTTATCAGAACAGAGGTCCTAAGCAAGTAGAATAAGAACTTGGAGGGAATAGAAATAGGATTAGTGTCATGACTTTGCAAAACAGCTAAGTCAATATTTATATTTCTTTTCTTTTTCTTTTCTTTTCTTTTAGATTATTACTAAGGGAGAGCATGGGGAATATCACATGACAGTCACAGAGTCACATGTTGGTCATGTCACAAGTAATGTCACAAGTCACAGTCACAGCATGTGATGAGGTAGTCATATGACAGGAATAACATAAGGACCATGGGAGGATACTACACAGCCATCATAGTAAATTGTATAAGTAGTGTAGAAAATCAAACAGGAACTCTATTGAGTTCTCCTTGTCAACTCTGACTTAGAGTGGACTTAAGTCATCATGGCTAGAGTCTTACAATTAGGATCAAATGACGTTAATTTACAAACTGAGAAAATACACTGTAACTACTCAGTACTTATAGTAAGTCTGGAATAGGAGAAGAGTAGTCTACTATGCTATCCTACTAATTATAATTCCAGGAGAATTATTTAGGAGAAATAAATTATATAATTGTCAGATTTCCAGAATATGACATCTATCAATCCAGACCAACTAGCAATGCTGAACAAACAATTTGGTTCAAGCTCAAATATCAGAAATGCAGGGAGTTTATCACAGAAGGTCACTTACTTATTTATGATTGCTGGTTTGATACTTGAAAAGCTCAAAAATGGAAAGTTGAGATAGTGACAAAAGAAGTTGTTAAGTTTGAGGTTATTATAAGTCAACTCAACCATAACTACAATATGACATGGACTGAGATCAAACCAGTGAACATTGAACACTTGTAGATTAAACAAGTACAAATAGAATGGACATGTATATATGGTGTAGTTGAATCAAGCAAGGACTCTATTGTCATGACTTGGCAAAACAGCTAAGTCAATATTTATTTTCTTTTCCATTTTCTTTTCTTTTATTTTCTTATTGATGGATATGCAAGACAAAAGTGACTCATAGAGAAGTGCAGGACATTATAGTTAGGTTAGGGTTACTATTGTTGTATAAATAAGGTACTAAATCTAATAGAAACTATCATGAGTCACCTCGACTATGACTAAGAAATATGATATGGACTGGAATCAAACTCTGGACTGATAGAGACTTGTAGAATAAATAGAGACAAACAGTGCAAGAATGTATAAGTAGTGTAGCAGAATGAAGCAAGAACTCCATTGAGTTCTCTTCTAACCCTGAAGAGCTCTCTTGATCCTAACCCAGGATTAAGATCTTAAGTCAGTCGCTGACAGGAACTCTATTAAGTTCTCCTTGTCAACTCAGATAAGGAGTGAGGTTAAGGTCAACTGTAGCGACTTAGCTTGAGATGACTTAATCACCCTCCAAGTCTGAGTTGATAAGAAGAACTCAATAGAGTTTCTGTTATTTTCTGTATACTACTTATACAACTACTACATGGTCTGTGCACTACTATCCCACACTCATCATGTGATGTGACACTGTGACACTTTCCCACACTCCTTCCTGTGTAGTAAGTCCAAAAGAAAAGAGAAGTAAAATAAATATAAATATAAATAATGACTTAGTTGTTTTACTAAGTCATGACACCACCTCTCTCTTAAGTTTCCTTGTCCTGAAGATTTTTACAACTTGTAATAAGGGTCAACCATGTTGCCTATTTTCTCCTTATCTTCTTCTGTCTACTCTCTAATTTCTGGTTTCTTCTACTTGATTTCTTCTTCTTTCACCTTTCCATCACTGACAATTCTGTTCTAATCTTCCCCAGTATCCTTTATCATACCTCTTGTCTGACCACCTGAATTATTTCTTTGCCATAAATCTTTCTGGTAATTCTCCTCTCCTAAATGTTCCTTCTTCTCTTTTTTGTCAATTTACTTCCTCTATGTCCCATTGATATTTCCTCTCATATTCTTCTGTTGCCTCTTTGGTATTTTCTAAGTTTTCTCTTCCTTTCCAAGTGTCAAATTCTGCTGTGAATCCCTTCCAGCATACTAGGTATTTGTCCTTGCCCCTTATTCATTGCTTGTTCAAGATCCTTTCTACTTCCTATTCTTCTTCCCCCTCAATTATCACTGGAGCCAGTTGCTCCTTCTTTTACCCTTCTACTTGCCCTACATAGCATCATATTCTACTAACATTAACTACTAGATGTATTTTTACTATACTTGGCAATTCCAGTTCTACTGCATTCAATGATATTATCTTCTTTATCTTGTAAAGGCTGACAAATCTTTTTGTCAACTTCTCTGTTCTTCTTCTAACCATTTGATACTTTAGATCCTTAGTACTCAATGTCACTAAGTCTCCTACTTTATAGTCGTTGACCTTTACTCTCTTTCTATCTGCATACTTCCTCTTATGCTTTACTTAGCACTACTTTTGCCTCTTCCTGTATTTCCTTCATCTTTTCAACAAATTTCTCTGCCCCTTCATATTTCCCCTTCTTCCTTCCCTTGAATCCCATCCTAGGATCTTGCCTATAATTTGCTTTAAAGGGTGTTATTCAAGTACTCAAGTATGCTTTATTGTTATATACAAACTCCACCATTCCCAACCATTTAGGCCATTGCTCCTGTCTATGATCAATGAACATTTTCAAGTATTGCTCTAGCTCCTGGTTCACCCTTTCTGTCTACCCATTGGTCTGTGGATAAAACACTATTGATAATTTACTTTTGATCCCTAATATCCCATTCAACTTCCTTATTAGCCCTGCTGCAAACTGTGGTCCCCTGTCAGATATGATACTTTTAGGTAGACTATGCATTTTTCACACATTGTCCCTGAACAACCTCACTAACCCTTCTGCTGGTATCTTTTCTGTAGTCGGTATAAAGTGGACCATTTTCATTAACCAATCTACTACTACTAGAATAGAGTCATATCCCTGAGCTAGTAGCAGCTTTGTAATAAAATCTGCCAATATGTGTGTCCAAGGTTTTTCAGATATTGAATTGGGCATTAACTTGCCTGCTAGTTGCTCTGTGCTATTTTTATTTCACTGGCAAGCATTGCATTCTTCCACATACTGCTTCACTTCCTTCATAACTCCTGGCCACCAGAAATTCCTAGTAACCAACTCCACTGTTTTCTACTATCATCCATGACCTCCCATTGGCATATTATAATGTAGCCTAATAATTTCTGCCCTAAGCTTATCATCTTTTGGTATGTAGACCTTTCCTTCCTTGTATATTATGCCATTAACTTCTCTTCATTCCTTATTTTCACTCCTGCTTACTTCATTTCTTCCACCACTTTTACAACCTTATCATCTCTTACTCTCGACTTTTTGACTTTCTCTAATAGATCTATCCTATCTACTATTATTTTTACTGTTTTAGCTCTTTTTACTTCTAACCATTCTAATTTTACCAACATCTCATTCTTGTTGTCTTTTTCCACTCATATTTCCTAATCTGGCCTCCTACTCAAGCTATCTGCCTTTCCCATCTTGCTTTCCAGAACATGTTTTAATGTAAAGTCAAACCTTGACAGGTATAAGGCCCATCTAGCTTGTCTCTAATTTAAATTTTGTGCTTTCATGAAGTATTTGAGATTTTTGTGATCTGTCCAGATCTCAAATTTAATTACTGTTCTTTCTAGGAAGTACCTCCATGCTTCCAGACATCTAACTACTACTAACATTTCTTTGTTATGTATTTCATAGTTCCTTTCTATATCACTTAAGGACTTTGAAATGAAAGCAACTGGTCTTTACAAATCGTCTGAACACTTCATTAATAGTACTCCTTCAGTTGCATAGTTTGAGGTATTGGCCTCTATCCTGAACTCCTTGTCCAAGTCTGGGACTGCTAGTACTAGTTTTGTATTAAAGACTCCTTTTAACTTGTTAAATACCTTCTGCTGCTCTTGTCCCCACTGCTATTTTACATTCTTCTTCGTTAGCACATTCATTAGCCTTGCTACTCAAGCAAAATTCTTGATAAACTTCCTATAATAATTTGCAAGGCTTAAGAATTTCCTGATATCTTTTACATTTTTGGGCTCTAGTGTTATCGATGGGCTGTAATAGCTCTTAGTGATTACCCTAGGTAGATGTTCAGAAAGAACTCAATAGAGTTCTTTATTGAATTGGACTACTACTTATACTATTTTATAGTGGCTATACGACTACTAGTCCACAATCACATGTCCTTTCAGAACATCCTATAATCACCTGACCTGGTCACATGATCTGATCATCTAAGCTCCCATGCTATTTATATCTTGACCCCATTGTATGTCTTAAGGTTATAGATCAGACATTCAAATGCATGGGAAGTTAGTTCCTTTTTGGAACTCTCATAACATCTGGCCAATTGAGTACTCCTTTTACCTTTTCCTTCTTCATTTCTATCCCATTGGGCCCTATGATAACCCCCAGGAATCCTATTTTCTTTACTTTCCACACACATTTCTCCAGTTTGATGTACAAGTCATTTTCTTCTAATCTCTTTCAATATTTCTCCTACAATCTTGTCATGTCCCTCCTCTATTTCCGTTCCCACTAGTACATCATCTACAAATACAGTGACTTTTCCTTCATTTATCAGATCCCTCAGAATTTCATTCATCATTGCCTGGAATGTAGCTGGCAAGTTTGTTATTCTGAAGAATATTACTGCTAGCTCAAAGGAACTTATATGCATCATAAATGCCCTCTTCCACTCATCTCCTTCCTTGATTCTCACATTATTGAACCCCCATCTTAGATCCATTTTTGTGAATACTTTCTTGCTACCCATATTGTCTATTAAGTCTGTGATTAATAGTAGTAGGTAGTTGTTTTTCACAGTCTAATCATTCAGATTGTGATAGTCCATAACCATTCTCTTACTTCTGTTCTTCTTTTCTACAAAGAATACTAGCAACATTTGTGGCAATTTTGAAGGTCTAATATATCCCTTCCTTAGCTGATCTTTCACAAATTTCTGAACCTTCTCTCTCTCATTCCTAAATAGAAGGTATATTCTTTCTTTTCATGGTTTAAATATCTCTTTGAGATCTATGGTATGATCCCAAATCTTTTTGGTCAGTATTCTTTCTGACTCCACTTTCCTAAATACTTTTCTCTACTTTAAAAACTTTCTTGGAACCATTTCCTCAGTTTTTCTGTGGTCCTCTTCAATCTCTTCCTCTGTTCCCCAATCTTCTTTATCATCTATCACCCACCTGACAATTCTTTCTTCCTCTAGGGTTACTACCCTCTTTCTCTTTTTGCTTTTCTTCTCTTCTTTCTTTAATATTGTCCTACCACACAAGGGCAAACACCTTGTCATTTTGATATCCCTAGTTTTTCAATTTATTTCTGGGTTATATGTCTATAACCATAGTATCCCCAGTATCACTTCTTGTCATGAGTCGCCTTGACCATGACTAAGAAGTATAATATAGACGGGAATCGAACCCTGGACTGGTAGGGACTTATAGAATAAATAAGAACAAATAGTGCAAGAATGTATAAGTAGTATAGCAGAACGAAGCAAGGACTCTATTAAGTTCTCTTCTAACCCTGAAGAGCTACCTGGACTAAACCATAGTCTAGGTTTTTAAGTCAGTTGCTGACACTTCTATAGAGATTAGGTGCTCATTAACATCACAAATTCCCTTGATGAGCTCTACTACTCCTCTAACAACAATACTCTCTCTATTGTCTTCATCTCCATTTATTCTTTGATCAAAATTTTTTCTTTTGTTATTTGATTTGACTCTTTTGTTTATTGTTTGTCAGATGTTTTATTGTACTACTAGTAGTAGCCTGACTAATAGTAGCTAGAGAGTATTTAGGAAGTCTTCTGTAACAGAAATATGGCAGGGAAATACAGGAGTAGTTTACTACCTCATCTCTTTCAACTTTGCACCAGGTCAGTAGCCAATAATGGACAGACACTGTTGTGCTCACAAACAACCTATCCTTGATATAGTAAAGAATAGCCTATCTTCAACTGGAGCCCACTGCAAGGGGCTTCTGACCTTTTCCAAATTCCTATCACAAATGGTCACTTACTATTTGTGATGGGTACTTTGATACTTTAAAGAGTTCAAAAATGTGAAGTTAGACAAGTAACAAAAGATGTTGTTAAGTCTGAGGTCTAATCCTCAGACAAGGAGTCCTTATATACAGGATTATGATGGTCTGTGTACTAGTACAGATCATCACCTGACTACTACCTATTGTTCTACATATGGTAGTGTCTTTGTACTAAAATAATGATAACCTAACCATATGGAGGCTGTCCTTTGTTCTAAGAA
>Ga0157361_1000575_pt1 | contig 13994 bp, 14 predicted proteins | sample AttlaeALBM2_FD_111481 | JGI IMG/M metagenome (GOLD analysis project Ga0157361, IMG submission 111481) | Fungus gardens microbial communities from leaf cutter ant in Ribeirão Preto, State of São Paulo, Brazil - Atta laevigata ALBM2 | ecosystem: Host-associated > Fungi > Mycelium > Unclassified ...
CACAAATGGTACTGGCCGCAACTCTGATGTTAACAAGCGCAGCGGCCGCACCATGTAGCTCCTCGGATCAGAAAGTGCAGAATTGGTTGGGAGACCGGTTGCAAAAACAAGATTCCCAACTCCGTGCAGTGGATACGGAAGTGGAGCGAGTAAAGCGCTATGATATTTTGTCAATTCATTAAACAAGCAGGAACGCTGGTCCTCTGTGATGGACGCCCAACCTCGCCAAGGCTCTATGATGTTGTCCACGTACTCCTGGATGATGAATGGCACGCCAATTATGTGGTCGTGAGTAGCATTCCACGCGAAGACTTCTGGTGTCGGAATGTTGCGAACATAACGAGCGAAACACATGGTGGCAACGGAGGTTTCAATATAGGACTTTTCTGGCGATCTTTTGGAGGGAATCCGTGCAATCACTTTCTTCCCATCTTGAAGTCCGAATTTATACAAGGTATTGTAGCCACCACTATCTACAAACCCAATGGTGGGTACTTCAGAAGTAGCGAGGACTTGTGACACTGCATACGCAAGAGCGTTCATATTCACACCAGTTGAGAATAGCTCCAGAGTTCTAGGTCCTATATTGCGCAGGTCTCGCCGCAAAATTTCCTCCTCTGAGGGAACAGCTGTGTACCGGTCATTTGGCACAGTATATGGGGTTATAACTGAGTAAGTCATATGGGAACGCTGAAGCAAGAGCAGAGGTGAGGATAGAACACGTTTCCGGTTTCTCTGTAATATAAAACGCATTGATGAGTTTTGGGAAGGCCTGCCGCTTACTACACCTCATGACTATTTGATAAGCTACGGCTGATCTTATCATAACGAGGGAAAGCCACATTACTCACCTACCTCTTCGATTATTTGATTATGAGGAAGGCATGTTCAATATCATCATCCAGATGTATATTTGATCTAATATCCGATTACAGAAGTTGTGGCAAGCTGCAGGAAGTTGGTTAAAACAAGCAAAGGAGAGGCCCAATGTCTCTGTCAGCTTTGTTCCCAACCGATGGGAAGACATGCATGGAGGTGGAACCTCCCTATATCCTCATTGCCGCCCACAGGGTTTGTACAATCCTGACACAAAAACCTGGAATGTACGGCTGTTTTGGAGACCGGACGACGAGGACAAACCTAAGCTTCTTATTGACTCATTCAACCTCAAGCATGCTGATAAAGCAGAGCCCACTGTGACAAAGGTCTACTTGGCCTTAGAGAAGGAGCTTCAGAATGTAAAGTGGTAGGTCAATCAGTTTTTCTTTGTTAGTCTTGTACTATGTTTTTTCAAAATGGACAGATTCAAGCAAATTGGATGGAGGGCTCCATTGTCTCTAAATTAGTGGTATTTATCCACTTAACTCTGACTAGAACCTGAAGTTGGACCCAGAAGTCTTAAATATATTTCCTTGTTCTTATTCTACTCCCTCAGCTGTTTGCAATATACTATGATGTCTGAGGTGATGTTAAGACTCTCAATGCCAGCTTTTACAAAAGTTTTGTATCAGGATACTGTTAGAAGGATGGAGAGCAGCAATTACAGTGGGGACAAATGATGGCCCACTCACCGGGTTATCCAATAGATATTGATAGACGGCCTGATAGGAAGGAGAGATCTTGAGAGAAGCAGAGAAGTACTTGTGATGTGGCAGTTGAGACGAAGAAGCGAGTGCGCTTATGTAAGCATGGCTCATATATTAATCTACAGTAATACATGGTACAATAATCATTTTAATTTAACACTCCCCCTCACTCAAAGTAGTAGTCATTGAGTGACAATATAAATTAAAAGGAGAGTTCATAGAACCTCCAAACCAAGGAGTGGGTGGAATCAATGGAACAGTATTTGGCCAAGATTCTTAGTCAAGATGTCAGCAGGGTTCCTGGCTTCATCAATGTGGTATGGTTTGATTTTGTCATCCTCTATTGCATCCCTGAAATAGTGATACCAGATATCAATGTGTTTGGACCTTTTTTCTTGCACTGGGTTGGTGCTCCAGAAGAGTGATCCAAGGTTATCACCATAGAGATTGTCACAGTTGTGCCATGGACCAGTAGTCACATACTGTATGGTTTACCACTATACCAAAAGGGCAATGTTAGCAAGGCTACTTGCTAATGAGGGTCCAGCTATTTATGTAGTTCATTTGAACAGGTATTTCGTTATACCTCTATGATACTATTTAGTAGTCACTTTTTTGTGACAAAAGTAATAAAAACAGTGGAGGAAATAAAACAAGCAGGAGTAAAGATGCTGAGAGATGAAGAATGGAGAGAGGAAGAGGGACTTATGCTAAGGGATAGAAAAGTATATATTCCAAAAGATAAAAGGTTGAGAGCAGAAGTGATCTGGCTACACCATGACACTGTCACAGTTGTGCCATGGACCAGTAGTCACATACTGTATGGTTTACCACTACACCAAAAGAGCAACATTAGCAAGGCTACTTGCTAACAAGGGTCCAGCTATTTATGTAGTTCATTTGAACAGGTATTTTTGTTATACCTCTATGACACTATTCAGTAGTCACTTTTCTGTAATAGACCTGCTGGTAGGAGGACATAGGGGACAGTAGAAGATAACAGAGTTGGTTACCAGAAACTTCTGGTGACCAGGGGTGACAAAGGAGATAAAGAAGTATATAGAGAGATACAATGTGTGCCAAAGAAACAAAAATCGCACAGAGGTACCCATAGGAAAACTCATGCCAAATGCAGTACCAGAAAAACCCTAGACACATATTTTGGTGGATTTTATTACAAAGTTACTGCTAGCACAGGGATACAATAGTATACTGGTAGTATGTGATAAGATGATAAAGATGGTATACTTTGTGCTAACTACGGAAAAAACCTCAGCAGAAGGAGTAGCAAGATTATTCTGGGACAATGTCTGGAAGCTGCATGGTTTACCAGAAAGCATTATAATAGACAGAGGAGCACAGTTTGCCACAGGGATGATAAAGGAGTTGAATTAAATATTGGAGATTGATACAAAACTGTCAACAGCCTACTATCCATAAATAGATAGTCAAACAGAGAGGATAAATCAAGACCTAGAACAGTACCTAAGGATGTTCATTGATCATTGACAAGAGCAGTGGCTAGATTGGTTAGCGATAGTAGAGTTTGCATATAACAACAAAGTACAGACTAGTACAAAGGTATCATTGTTCAAAGCAAATAATGGACAAGATCCATTCATGGGATTCAAAATGAGGCAAAAAGGAAAATTTGAAAAAGCAGAAGAATTTGCAATGAGGATAAAAGAAGTACACAAGAAAGCAGAGGCGGCATTAAAGAAAAGCTAAGAGGAAATAAAGAAATATGCTGATAGGAAGAGAAGTGAGGTAAAGGAATATTGAGTAGAAGACTAGGTGCTCTTGAGCACAAAAGATCTTAAATATCAGATGAAAGGAAGACAATTGGAAAAACTGATAGAATGATTTGTGGGACCTTACCAAGTAAAGGGAATTATCTTGACAAACACTGTTATGCTGCTAGAGAATTTTCTGTGGAAATGTAGCATGGGATAAAAGTTATAACCCTGGATTTCGCTATTGGAATCCACTCTAGAAACTTTCTACAAGCCCCAGACATAATCTAGACCCAAGATTGGGTACTTCTCTTAAGTAGTGACCAAGCTACCACATACTAGAATAGCATATACCTCGGGAGGCAAGACTGATAAGCTAGCATCAGGTTTCTCAGATACAGACTATCAATGTTGAAGCTCTAGAAATCAGAGGCTCAGAGATATCTTTGGAATGCGAGATAATTTCAATCTAGAGCAGACTTAGACTAATATGACACCAAAACGGTAGATCAAAAGTCTATCAGTGACTAGTGATCCCATCACTGCTGGACTCAGTAAAGAAACAGGCGTGCTGCCGGACGACGATCATATTGCTAATACTAGAACATACTGTCATGTATTTCTAGACTATATTCGGAGTAGAAGGAAGCTGGTTCGGGGTTCGGGGAACGATGGGCAGGAGTGAAGTATGGAGGTGGAGCAGGATCACATGGTCATGTCCGGGAGGTATGGAGGACAGGAAGGTGACGGCTGTCATAGCCGCATGGTAGTGTCATAGAGGAGAGACGTGAGGGAGAGTGGTAGAATGGAGAGTTTCCTTTTCTATTTCTTTTTAATTGAGTCTCTAACATTTGTAATATTCTAATATATTTCTCAGAGTAGAGATTAATGAGCAGAGCCTTCTTGGCCCTTGCCTTCATCTCAGAAGCTCTTGAGGTTGTAAATGCAATTCTCTTAAGTATGTAAGGGGTGATTTTGGTGAAAGGTTAAGTTGGTGAATGTTTTCTATCATATATCCTACTCTTTCATGAGACAAGACGCAGCAGTCGCTCGGACAACCTTCTATGGAGTAGCAGGCCTGAAAAGCCTGGCTAATCATCGACTCAGATCATATTACACCTATAAGGTTTAGTATGGGGATGCGGATGAGGGCTTAATTGAGTGTGGTAAGGCCCATGAGTAGTTTACTAACTATTCTACTAGTGAGCTTGTTACGGTGTGTAAAGGTAGACACCATGCGGATAGGATCTAGATTGAGCTCCCATCATTCCTTCTATACTTAGATTCCAAATAAGTTGCATATTCACTTTTTAATTTCTTTCTAATACCCCTATTTCCTACTTCTCCTCACGAACCCTTTAGCATGCAATTGAGAGCTGTCACCACCTTTCCTCTTTGCTTGTCACAGTAAATATCTCTTTTGCCCCTTTCAATGCCATAGAATTAGATTTGCCAAGCATAATTAAAATACATCCAGTGGTAAATGTCAGCAGAGTACATAGATATAAAGATCAAGTAGAAGACCAGAAAAGGGAACAGCCAGTACTAGTAATAATTGAGGAAGAAGAAGAAGAAGAATATGAAGTGGAGAAAATATTAAACAAGAAAAGATTCAGAGGGAAGGATAGATACTTAGTATGATGGAAAGAGTACACAGCAGAAGAAAATACCTAGAAACCAAGAGAGAACCTAGAAAATGCAGAGGACTTAGTTAAAGAATTTGAGAAAGAATATGGTGAAATAGTGTTAGTAAGCCAACTCCTGAGCTGGAATAAAACCAACTGCTCTTTATTAGCATTTGACAAAGAGAACTCGATAGAGTTTCCATTAGATTCTATACCCTATTTATACATGAATTCTAACCCTAACCTAGTCCTAATGTCCTGCACTTTTCTATGAGTCATTTTCCTCTTATGCATCTATTGATAAAATATTGACTTAGCCATTTTGCCAAGTCATAACAAATAGGGAGGTTGAGGAAAAGAAGGAACAATAAGGAAGACAAGAAAGGAGAATTACCAGATAGGTATATAGCAAAAATGTTATATAAATAGGACAACAAAAAATTTGATGAAGAATATTGGGGACGATTGAAAAGGAATTGGAGAAAATAGAAGGAAAAAGAAAAGAAAAGACTAGAAAAGATTGACAAAGAAGAGAAAGAAGAAGAAATCAAGGAAGAAAGAATAGAGAAATAAAATAAAGAAGACAAAATAGAAAAGATGGGGGTATATATAATAAATTGTAGGAAATTTTTGGGACAAAAATTCTTAAGAGGGGGATACTGTCATGAGTCGTGTCATGACTTGGCAAAACAGCTAAGTCATTATTTATATTTCTTTTTCTTTTCTTATTAGACTTACAACTACAAGATAAAGCATGGGAAAGTATTATGTGACTTTGTCACAATGTCACAAATGGTGTGACAGATGTCATGTCACAGGTCATAGTCACAGTATGTCACATGACTAAAGTAGCATGAGGACCATGGGAGAGTAAGCACATAGCCACAGTAGTAAAATGTATAAGTAGTAGAGAATTAAGCAAGAACTCCATTGAGTTCTCTTTGTCAAACTCTGAACAAAGAGACAGTTGGCTTAATTCTGGTCATTGAACTTTAGACGCTAATACTAGAACTCGATTCCACATCCAGAGCACTATTTACCTTGGACCTTGCTCAATCTTATTCTCATTTCACATCAACCCTCGGTTGCTGATCATCATAATTAGTAACCACCTCCATACATAGCCAGGCCCTTAGCTTAAGAGGACTTCACTGTCAGTTAGGGACAGTAGGTGGAAGAGTGGTACCATACTCGGGTATCATTTCTAAGACCTGACCTTACAAATGAGCAGTGTCTAGTAGTCTACTTGTATCTTTTCTAAGTATAAACCTTGTGCTGCGATCCCATTGTGGGTTGGTACATGCAGAGGATTGACGGTTACTACTAGTGGGCCATCTAGATTAGGGATCTCCCCTGTGGAGTGATAGCCAAAGTACTATTAGGGTAGTAGTCAGTAAGGTAGTAGATGTCTGGTTGGGTAAAGATCTTGTGTCCCAACAGACGTAACTTTAGTAAGATCAATTATTATATCCATACCCATCTTGAGACATAATGATGATGTCTCAAGAACAATACCAATTTCTGATGAGCAACTTGCTCAAAGAAAAACGTGCCCTTGCTATAGTAAGGGTAGAAATTGAGAGAAGAAGTGGAAAGTTATGTGAATAATGCAAAGGGTTTGGGCACCTGGCCTGAAATTGCAGAAACAAAAATGAGGAAGGAAAAGGGGCAACAACGCCCCAAAATAAATTCAAAATCTTGAGTAGCAGAGTGATACAGTGTAGAGTGGAAGAGAGGATGATAAGGAATATGAGAACAGTAGGGGTAAAGTGTTTTAAGTGTGGAGAGGAAAGGCACAAGTGCAGGTGGTGTCCATCATAGAAAAAGATCAAAAGGGTGGCATGCCCTGCAAAGGGAAAAGCACACCAAGGAGACAAGAGGAAGCCGGCACACCTCGAAAGAGGAAAAGTACAGGAAAAGAAGCTAAGAAGAGTAGAAAAAAAAAAGCGACACATCCTACAAAAGGAAAGGCACAGCAAGAGGAGTGGAAAAGGAGTTCATGGGAGACATTGAGGAAGAGGGCTGAGTGGTACTGTGGACCAACAGTGCTATAAGATGCGGAATTGTGGAAGTTGGGATGGTGCGGTCAAGGGATCGTCGTTATGTATTTGAAGTATTCAAGATGTGGCAAAGGAGGATATTATGTGGAAGACGATCAGGGACAAGGAGTAGTTCCCTATTGGATAAGAGAGAAGATGAGTTAGTGTGGATGCAAAGAAGGAAAGGAGCAGAGTGGTGTGCGAGCAAGAGACTCGAGAGGCGCAGCAAGGGAGGAGAAAGCAGTGCAGCCCAGAGAGGCAAAGGCGCAGCAAAGCAGTGCATGGTCAAGAGAACTGGAAAGCATAGCAAGAGAGAAGAGTAATCAATAGGAGATTAGGAGAACCTTCAAAATGTTGAGAGAAGTGTAGTTGAATATTGGAGTAGAGAAGATAAATATGCATGAAAGCATTGAAAGGATGCAAAAGAGAATTGCATACTGGGACAAACAAAACTATGCTGTGCCAGCTTCCAATTGCGTGCTAAAGGTCTGAGAGGAGATAATCAAAGATGAAGGTTTATAAATAATTAGAAAATAAGAATTATACGCAGCTCTAATAAAATATACGTTGGTGGTTGTGAAAGGATTGTAAGATCTCTCTAGATCATTGTCGCATAGCCTCTCTAAGGTGTCAATCTTTACACACTGTGACAAAAGCTCCTCTGGAAAATACAGTTAGTTAATCACTCATGGACCCTCCACACTCAGTTGCTCCCTTGTCTGCACCCCCAACACCAAACCTTACAGGTGTGATGCAATCCAAGTGTGCATCTAGCCAAGCTTTCCCAGTCTACTGTTCTCTCCAAAGCCTGTCCGAGTTGCATCTGCATCTTCTCCCTAGATCAAGTTCTGGGTATATTCTGTGTTCTTCTTAAGACACCCCACTAGTCCCAGTCTTCTTACTCTCAATAGATTCGCATTTACGATCCCAGAGACAGTGTAGATGGAGGTAGGAGTCAAGAGGTTCTCCCTCCATTCAACTGCATACTGGATACTATATTAAAATGATTACAAAGCCCTGAAACTCAAGAAATAAAATATAAAAAGGAAACTATTACTACTTTTGATGTTCCTTTAGTCTCTTCTCATGCTAAGTATGTCCAAATCCCCACTGATGATGCGTCCTTGTAGTAATACGTCCTTTTCATCAAATTCTTCCCATCAAAGATGACGTGTCTTCATTGTTGTTTCTCTCTAGAATATTCTTCCTGATCTCCTATCACTCCCTTTGATATTGCTTTGTAACAGGGTCCTCCTTGGTTACCTGTTAAGTAGTCAGTAAGCCCTACTCAATGTCTAGTATCTCTGAGTCATGTCCTAGGGCTTATTTATCTAAATATAATTGATCTGATGCCATCAATGCTTAATTGCAATCAGAGTCTACTTATTTAAGTTTGTCGTCTGAACACTACTGGTTCTAGAGTTCTAGTCTGCCATATCCCTAAGTTGGTGCTATCCCATAATGGATCTAGAGCATAGTCCTTTTATGACTTTCTCCTTAAACCTGATGCCAGCTCACCCTGCTTGTCTTCCAAGGTATCAACATGAGCTCTGGTTTGATTCTCCCTTGCTCAATGTTTTTATTATATAGTAGTATGTTCTGAGGATATAGAAAGAGTTCTTGAGCAAACTCTAATCAAGAATTTGTTGTTATAAAGTGTATCAAATATTATTTTCCACAGAAAATTCACTTGCCATATAACAGCGTAATAATAAAAGCACTCTTGGACAGTAGTCTAATGGGGATGTTTATAGATAGGTAGATGACAGCTAGGCATGGGTTTAAGCTGCAAAAGCTAGATAGACCAATAGCCGTTAGAAATATAGATGGCACAAATAATAGCGAAGGGGCTATTATGCACCAAATAGAGTGCAATGTGTTCTATAAAGGCCATATAGAAAGAATGAGGATAGACATATATGACCTGGGGAAGACAGAGATGATATTGGGCATGTCATAGTTAGTAGCCCACAACCCAGAAATAAACTAGAAGACAGGAGAAGTTAAAATGACGAGATGCCCACCCTTGTGTGGTGGGAGAAGTCAGAAGAAGGAAAAGGTCAAAAGGATAGCAACAGAGGAAAAAGAGAAAATTGTCTGTTGGGCAATAGACGACAAAGAAGACTGGGGAAGAGAGGAAAAGATAGAAGAGAACCATAGGAAAATTGAGGAGATGGTCCCAAATAAATTCTTAAAGTGGAGTAAAGTGTTTGGGAAGGTAGAGTCAGAAAGGATGCCAACAAGAAAAGTTTGGGATCATGCCATAGATCTCAAGGAGACATTTAAACTACAAAAGGGAAGGATTTATCCTCTATCTAAAAATGAGAGGGAAGAAGTCCAGAATTTTGTGGAAGACCAGTTGAGAAAGGGGTATATCAGACTATCAAAATCCCCTCAAACATTGCCAATGTTCTTTGTAGACAAGAAGGATAATAGTAAGAGGATGGTGATGGACTATCACAACTTGAATGATTAAACAATAAAGAATAACTACCCACTCCCATTAATTACAGAATTAATTGACAATATGGGAAGTAAGAAAGTGTTCACAAAGATGGATCTCAGGTGGGGGTTCAACAATGTCAGGATAAAAGAGGGGGATGAGTGGAAAGGAGTATTCACAATGTATATTAGTTCAAAGGAACCAACTGTTATGTTTTTTGGGATGACAAATTTGCCAGCAACCTTTTAAGTAATGATGAATAAAATCCTGAGGGACCTAATAAACAAAGGAAAAGTAGCAGCATTTGTGGATGACGTATTAGTAGGAACAGAGATGGAGGAGGAACACGATAAAATAGTAGAGGAAATACTAAAGAGATTAGAGAAAAACAACTTGTACATTAAGCTGGAAAAATGTATGTGGAAGGCAAGAAAGATAGGATTTCTAGGGGTCATCATAGGACCTAATGGGATAGAAATAGAAGTGAAGAAAGTGGATGGAGTACTTAGTTGGCCACAACCAAAAAATGTGAAAGTCGTCAAAAAGTTTTTGGGCCTTGCAAATTATTACAGGAGGTTTATTAAAGACTTTACTTGAGTAGCAAGACCAATGAACATACTTATGTGGAAAAATGAGAAGTAGCAGTGGGAGAAGGCACAGCAAAAGGCATTCAACAAGTTAAAACGAGTCTTTACAACAAAACCAGTATTAGCAGTGCCTGACTTAAACAAAGAGTTTTGGGTAGAGGCTGATGCCTCAAATTACGCTACGGGAGGAGTACTATCAATGAAGTGCTTAGATGAAAAATGAAGACCAGTTGCTTTCATTTCAAAATCTCTAAGTAATACAAAGCGGAACTATGAGATTTATGATAAAGAGATGTTGGCAGTAGTCAGATGTCTAGAGGTATGGAGACATTTCCTGGAAGAAGCAGTAGAGAAATTTGAGATTTGGACAGATCACAAAAACCTTGAGTACCTCTTTGACGATTTTTACGGTCTCAAAGCCAGCTTAAAGCCCTTGAGAAGACCTTTTAATCATTACCAGTCATGTCTCAAGGCAATCAATAATGGCCGAGATATTAAGCAGATCAACTGGTAACTACTATGTTACTGTTTATTAAATTGCTAATATCTCAGAAACTGCCACAATCGATGCTTCGGTTCTAGGCTCAGCAAAAGCCTTCTTCATAACGCTCAGAATGAGCCTAGAACAACCTCAAGGTAATTAATATTAGTGGAGATATAAAGACCTCAATATTTGTACATGGACTTCATTAATTACCTATAGATAGTCATCTGTCCTTTTTTTAGAACAAAGGACAGCCTCCATATGGTTAGGTTATCACTATTTCTAGCACAAAGGCACTACCATATGTAAAACAATAGGTAGTAGCATATGATGATCTGTCCTAGTGTACAGACCATCACTTTTCTGTATTTAAGAACTCATAGTCTGAGGATTAGACCTCAGACTTAACAATATCTTTTGTCACTTGTCTAACTTTGCATTTTTGAACTCTTTAAAGTATCAAAGTACCCATCACAAATAGTAAGTGACCATTTGTGATAGCCTTATACCTATCTAGATTTAATTTTATACTAAAACATGTTCCTGGGAGTAAAATGGAGAAAGCAGACAGCTTGAGCAGAAGGCCAGACTGGGAGATCGGAGTGGAAAAGGACAATGAGAATGAGACATTGGTAAAACCGGAGTAGTTGGAAGTGAGGAAGACAGAAGCAGTAGAGATTATAGTAGACAGGGTAGATCTACTAGGAGAAGTTAGAAAGTCAAAGGTGAAGGATGACAAAGTAGTAAAGGTGGTAGAAGAAATAAAGTGAGCAGGAGTAAAGATGCTAAGAGATGAAAAGTGGAAAGAGGTAGACGGCATCATGTATAAAGAGGGAAAAGTCTACATGCCAAAAGATGAGAAATTAAGAGCAGAGATAATTAGACTACATCATGATACGCCAATAGGAGGGCATAGGGAACAGTAGAAAATGGTAAAACTGGTGACCAGGAACTTTTGGTGGCCAGAAGTAACTAAGGAGGTGAAGAGATATATGAAAGGATGTGATGCTTGCCAGCAAAACAAAAACTGCACAGAACAGCTGGCAGGAAAATTGATGTCAAACTCAATCCCAGAAAGACCTTGGACATATATATCGGCAGACTTCATCACCAAGTTGCCTCTAGCATAGGAATATGACAGTATTCTAGTAGTAGTGGATTAGCTAACTAAAATGGTCTACTTCATACCAACTACAGAGAAGACATCGGCAGAAGGGTTAGCGAGGTTGCTCAGAGATAACATATGGAAGTTATATAGTCTATCTGAGAGCATTATATCAGATAGAGGACCACAATTTGTGGTAGGATTAATGAGGGAGTTAAACGAGATGTTGGGGATTAAGAGTAAATTGTTGATAGCATTTCACCCCCAAACAGATGAACAAACAGAGAGGGTTAACCAAGAGCTAGAACAATACTTAAGAATGTTCATCGATCACAGGCAAGAGCAGTGGCCAGAGTAGTTAGGAACAGCAAAGTTTGCATATAACAATAAAGCATACTTAAGTACTAGAACGTCGCCTTTGAAGGCAAATTACAGACAAGATCCCAGAATGGGGTTTGAGATGAGAAAGAAAGGGAAATATACAGGAACATAAAAGTTCATTGAGAAAATGAAAGAAATATAGGAGGAAGCAAAGGCAGCACTAGAAAAGGTACAAACAGATATAAAGAAATATGCTGACAAGAAGAGATTGGACATAAAGGAGTATAAAGTAGGGGACTTAGTCATGCTCAGCACTAAGGACCTAAAATATCAGATGATTGGGAGAAGAACAGAAAAGTTAACAGAGAGGTTTGTAGGCCCATACAAAATTAAGAAAATTGTATTATTGAACGCAGTAAAATTAGAACTATCTAGCATAGTAAAAATACACCTGGTAGTAAATGTTAGTAGAATATGTAGATATGTAGAGCAAGTAAAAGGGCAGAAGAAGGAGCAACTAGCCCCAGTAATAATCAAAGGGGAAAAAGAATAGGAAGTGGAGAGAATCCTAAATAAGCAATGAATAAGAGAGAAGGATAAGTACTTAGTATGCTAGAAAGAATTTACGGTAGAGTCTAATACTTAGGAAGGAAGGGAAAATTTAGAGAATGCAAAAAAAGCAATCGAAGAATTTGAGAGGGAATATTGGTGAGACATGGAAGATATAGCGAGACAAGAATGCAAGGAAGAAACATTTCAAAGAGAAGAGCTACTAGGGAGATTTATAGCAAAGAAATTATTTGGGTAGTCAAATAAACGATACAACCAAGAATATTGGGGGAGATTAGAAAGAAATTGGAGACGATGGAAGGGCAAGAGACCAGTAAGAAGAGGAATGATAGAGATGATTCTAGAAGAGAAAGAAACTGAGGAAGAAAAATCGGGAGTTCGAGAATAAACAGAAAAAGATAAAGATGAAATGGGCAACATGGTAGACCCACACTACAAGTTGTAGAAAAAAAAAATTTCTCAGAACCAGGAAACTTAAGAGGAAAGTGGTGTCATGACTTGGCAAAATGGCTAAGTCATTATTTATATTTCTTTTTCTTTTCTTTTCTTTTCTTATTGGACTTACAACTACAAGATGGAGCATGGGAAAGTATTATGTGACTTTGTCACAATGGTGTGACACATGGTCACAGATGTCATATCACAGGTCATAGTCACAGTGTGTCACATGACTAAAGTAGCATGAGGACCATAGGAGAGTAAGTACATAACCACAGTAGTAAAATGTATAAGTAGTAGAGAATTAAGTAAGAACTCCATTGAGTTCTCTTTGTCAAACTCTGAACAAAGAGACAGTTGGCTTAATTCTGGTTATTAGACTTTAGATGCTGACAAGTCGCCTCAACTATGACTAAGAAATATGATATGGACTGGAACTGTCACAAACTTCATTTGGTCATATCTCCACCAAATCTTCGAAGATTCCCACGGTCTCAAAACCAGCTTAAAGCCCTTAAGAAGACCTTTTGATTGATGCCAGTCACATCTTGAGGCAATCAATAATAACTAAGATATTAAGCAGATCAACTAGTAACTACTATGTTACTGTTTATTAAATTGCTAATATCTCGGAAACCGCCATGATTGATGCTTTGGTTCTAGGCTCAGCAAAAGCCTTCTTTATAACGCTCAGAATGAGCCTAAAACAACCTCAAGGTGATTAATATTAGTGGAGATATAAAGACCTCAATGTTTACACATGGACTTCATTAATTATCTATAGATAGTCATCTGTCCTTTTCTTAGAACAAAGGACAGCCTCCATATGGTTAGGTTATCACTATTTCTAGCACAAAGGCACTACCATATGTAAAACAATAGGTAGTAGCATATGATGATCTGTTCTAGTGTACAGACCATCACTTTTCTGTATTTAAGAACTCATAGTCTGAGGATTAGACCTCAGACTTAACAACATCTTTTGTCACTTGTCTAACTTTGCATTTTTGAACTCTTTAAAGTATCAAAGCACCTATCACAAATAGTAAGTGACCATTTGTGA
>Ga0157361_1000576_pt1 | contig 13985 bp, 15 predicted proteins | sample AttlaeALBM2_FD_111481 | JGI IMG/M metagenome (GOLD analysis project Ga0157361, IMG submission 111481) | Fungus gardens microbial communities from leaf cutter ant in Ribeirão Preto, State of São Paulo, Brazil - Atta laevigata ALBM2 | ecosystem: Host-associated > Fungi > Mycelium > Unclassified ...
AGAACAAAGGATAGCCTCTATATGGTTAGGTTATCACTATTTCTAGCACAAGGGCACTACCATATGTAGAACAATAGGTAGTAGCATGTGATGATCTGTCCTAGTATACAGACCATCACTTTTTTATATTTAAGAACTCATAGTCTAAGAATTAGATCTCAGACTTAACAACATCATTTGCTGCTTGTCTAACTTTGCTTTTTTGAGCTTTTCAAATATCCAAACCATCAATCACAAATCAGTGAGTAGCCATTTGTGATAGTTCAACAATAGATTTTCCAACTATGAGATTGGAGAGCAAAGAGATACTCTGCAGAAATGTCTTAACAGGTGTATTGTCTTCCTCAACTTCTTCAAAGGTATTAGTTGATGTAGTTGCTGGGATAGGAACTTTCTGGGTGGTAACATTATCTTTCAGGTACTGGCGAGTATCAGAAGAGATAGCATAGAGCTCGTGATAGGTAAGTGTGACTGTACTCCCCAAACTTTTGTCGATAACATGTTGGATAACATCTAGGTCTTCAATATTAGAATGCCAGTGAGTACGAGTGCTAAAAGAAGGTACTGGTGCAAAGGGTAGAGACTGACAAGAGGTAGGGGATAACTAAGTATCAGCTGGAGTATGTGAGAATGTTGGGATAAGTGAGGCTTTTCCTGTCTTCACAGCAGATTGGGTAGCTGGAGTTGGCATAGGTTTTCCCTTAGCTATATTGCTGATACGCTTTCTGATAGAGTCTGCTTGCTTTAGTGTCGAGACTACAATTGAATCCAACATACGAAGTTCTTCAAGGTCTGCAGTTGAAACCTTGCTAACATAGACTTCATTAATAGGGGTATCTGGGGTCTAAGATATAGAGGTAGTCTAAAGAGCCTTGACCATATTGGTTGAAACAGTAGCTTGAGTGCGAGATTTTAACTAGTTATCAATATGCTCTTTGATATATTTTCTAGGTGCTAGACAAGTTGTAACTAGGGTCCCATCCATAAGGACCACATGCCTCATGTCATCTTGTTTGCAAAGACCTTGGGAGATATAGTTAGTAATAATGGGGCAGGACTGATGGTAGTGGAAGCGATTGAGGCATCTAACATAGCCCTCAGGATGAGGTGGGCAAGAATGAGAGACAGTGAGTAATGTGGTGTTATTAGGTAGGTGACCTTCTGTGTTTCCGAGCCCTAGCTTGTCTGCTAACTTTGATATAAAAACATCAGATATCATAAACTGTTCAAGCGATGATATATCAAATGTCTCACGAGTAGGAGCAGGAGATACAGATGTAAAAGTGTCAAATTGTGACTAAGAATTGTATGATAGATAGGAGTAGTGGTTAGGTTCATTGGTGGCAGAGTTAGAAGCAAGAAAGAACTGGGCTGATCCAGCAACATCATCCATGGACCATGGGCAGTGGAAAGGATGATCAGGGTTTTTCACATAGAGTCTTGAGGTAAGTCAGTCCCGAAATGTTCAGTCAAAGCCATTAATGAACAGTTTATTCCGGTCTTGCATAGATATCTCATATTAAGCAAGGAGCTAATTAGAAATAGTCACAAATTGGTGGTAGTAGTTACCAAACTGGTAGCGTAATTGCATAGGTTCACGTGCCTATTTATCAACAAGAATTTCTAGGTCAACAACAGTATATTTGCGATCTTTATCAGCTCCAGGGTATAAAGCTGTGATTTCAGCTTTGAAGGCATTCCAGTCAAATCCTTAGGCAGAGCGACGAGTTCTCCATATTTTATATTTGCAGAAATCTAGGTAGCAAAGTATGTGCTGAATTTTTTCTGTAGATGAGAGTTCACAAGCATTTCCAAGATAGTCCATTTCATCAAAAAAGCACTTCAAAAAGGGGGAGTGTTCATCAAACCTTGGAGCACTCTGATTACTAGGGCTAGGCATTATTCTATTGTACTGAAAGGAAGGTATATAAGGCATGGTAGATGGCATAATAGATGGAGCAACTGGTGGAACAAAAGATAAATGAGAAGTTAGAGTAGCAAATGGAGATAGAGATGAAATATATGAAGATTGGGCTTGTGATAAATTGGATGTAATTTGGGGATAAGTAGGATAACTATGACCAGTATCTTCATAACCAGATTGATCTGGCCACTGAGTAGGAATAAATCTTGGACGAGTGGTATGGGTCTAGGATTGTTGATCAGATATGGTGAGTAGATCAAGAGAGAAATGGAGTAATGAAGGAGTCGAGTTGGGTGTAATTGGTGATCAAAGGTTGAAAGAGAAGAATTTAGTATTTGCAGTGAAGGAGTTGTCAGTAAGAGAGAGGAGGTTATTCAGTACAAAAAAGATCTCCTTTATAAGAGTGCGATCAGGAGGAATTTGGAAAAGGTCAGAAGCCCCTTGCGGTGGGCTCCAGTTGAAGATATGCCAAGAGAGGTAGGTTGTTTGTAAGCACGATGGCATCTGTCCATCGTTAGCTACTGACCTATTACAAAGTTGAAAGAGATAAGATGGTAAACTGCTCCTGTATTTTGTTGCCCTCTTTCTATTACAGAAGACTTCTTAAATACTCTCTAGCTACCATTAGTCAGGCCACTACTAGTAGTACAATAAAACATCTGACAAACAATAAACAAAAAAAAAATCAAATCAAATAACAAAAGAAAAAGTTTGATCAAAGAATAAATGGAGATGAAGACAATAGAGGGGGTATTATTATCAGAGGAGTAGTGGAGGAGGGTGCTCATCAAGGGAATTTGTGATATTGACAAGCACCTGATCTCTACAGCTTAGAATCAACAAAAAGAAGTGTATCTAACCATTCTCTATTAAAGGAGGGGGGATGGCTCAATTGTATTGGGCCCTCAGTTTTGCTTTGTGCTAGAGCCACAAGAGCCATTCTAAATCATGCTCCAATTGAGGAAGAGATTCTTTCCCCAAAGTAATCATGCTTGCCCTTGCAGTTACAGGAGGGTCAAAACCCAAGCTCATATTCTGAATGATTGTAGTTGGTTCATCTACAAAAATAATGATCACATGGTAATTAAATATTTTGTCCTGTTCCTAACAGATAACCCAGGAGCATTTGCTTGGTCTAGTAACATCACTCAATATGAGATGCTATCATGGAGTCATTGAGTGCTGCTCCTTTACTCCTGTTCCTTCTTTTCTCTTCTTTTCTTACTTCTCTTGTGTCTGGATCAGTTACAAGTGATCTGGGTTTTATTTCACATTTCTCGTTAGGCTCTTTGTAGTTTACTATTATTGTAGGGTACTAGGTACTTTACTGCAGATTGCGATCGAGCACCACATTACAAATTTATAATTTAAAAAAAAGATAACTATGTGACTGTATTTGGGAAAGATGTGCACATTGAACAGGTATCAAATAGACATCACTTGTTACCCCAGAATATCATAACATAGTTGATTTGTAAATGATTGTGCACCCTTATGCTGGACCCTGTTAAGGTCATCACTCTTAGCATCACTTTACTTTGTTTGGAATACAAATTCCAACTCCAAAAAAAATGATAGCACTAGAGGTTTAATTATTCGCACATGAATTGATACAATTTATTCATGACAGTTAACAACATATAGAATACTATCAATTTATTAGAATATCTACAAGACTGAACATGTTGTTAGCTTTAGCTCCATTCAGGGAATAAAGCCTACTGAGCTCCTGACCCACGTCAAGGGCGCATGATAGGTCATTTCATCAAGGTAACCCAACCAGGAGAGAGGCTGGCCTTGACATGCACCTCCAAGTGAGATACATGTCCAAGTTAGTACCCTATTTTCACATGCAATTCACACAATATATTAATTTTTATTACATAGTATATGTTCACGCAATGTGGATTGACTGCACACCTACAAATTGATCCTTCAAAGCATTGAGACATTGATATGCTGGCCAGTATCTTTCTTCAATCTACAAGATGTCAAAGGCATATGACTGGATCAATGTCACATATCTAGATCCAGAGCCTACAACTTGAAATGTCAGGTGGCAATTATCAGGGTTGCTGGAGCATGATGCCAGACACCAATCAAAGGCTATCACAGCATAATGTTGACTATGTGTCCGTGAGAATGTACAAAGAAATCAGCAATGCACTAGAACATGTATCATTTGCCTCCTATCATCAGGCAGCATGCTGGATGCCAATTAAGGCTATCCTGTATGATGCAAAGTGCTTTTTTGACCTATAAGGTCCCATTATCAGCTGGGTACATCAAAGACACACACTTTATGGTCCAGAAGACATGGTGAACTGCCAACTATCAGGCTGCTAAAGCACAATAATAAACATGAATGATCAATCAGTGCCAACCTACAGGACATCAGAGGCCAATCAATATGAATAAACCAGCAACATACCTCATGACAGAGATTATATAGTAGACAATGCCATAACGCCAGACGATTAACCTATAAGTTGTACTAGAACATGATTAAGAAATCGGTACACATTCTTTTAGGTGCAATGTCATGCCAAGTGTTAATCAAGGCTACTAGAACACTATGTTGAGCACTATATCTATAACACGTCAGGGTTTGACCAAAATTGTACAATCGACGACGAACCTTTCAGTTAGAGTGGCGAACTGACAATCCCAGATACCAATCAAAAGTGGCACAAGAACATAATGCCAGGTGCCAACCAATCCTCAGGCTACCACGACATAATACCAAGTATTTTACCTATGCAACATGAGTGTTCCACCAATGAGTAAATTGATCACCAATGTACTATAGGGTCCAGGACAATGCAACAGGCTATGGCAAAATGCCAATAGTCTGATCTACCAGAGTACAATGCTGGACACCAGCAGGGGGACTACAGCATAGTACCAGGTATTCAATCTACAAAATGTCAAAGTTGTACCAATAAATGAATTTTTGACGCACCAAATCTGTTATGATCTCCCTCAAAACCCAGTATTCGAGTTAAGAAAGCGATATATAAACTAGAACAAAACTAGGTCTCTACTACCCTTACTGACTACTATATATACAAATATTAGACCTCGTGCATTTCTTTCTACACTACGTCATAAAGTGAGTTGCTACATCATCACCTCATACCCTCTTCTCTGCACTATGTCATGAAACAACCTACGTCATGAAACGAGACGAACTCGTTATATTACCCCCTTTCTAAGATTGCATCTTCATGATATTGGCATATGTTTTACCAGGTAATCGGATAACAGGAACTCTAGGGGCATCTGGGTGTCTTTGGTAGAATTCCTTGTATGATCTTTGATTACTTCAGTCCTATCTTCCCAAGTTCTCTCTTCTAGTGGTTGACCTTTCTATTTGATAAGGTATTGTAATTTGTCTCCTCTCCATCTAGAGTCAAGTATCTCTTCTACTTCTTGCATGTGGGTTTGATCAATAGGATTAGCAATCCTATTATCAGATCTCTATGACTGTTGTTCAAATATTGGTGTCACATAAGATGTGAGATATGACTCATTGATGACTAGATGAATGGATTTCCATGTAGAGGGAATCTTGAGTTCATAAGCCGATTTGCCAACTTTTTGTATTATAGGAAACAGTCCTAGTTATTTGGCAGATAATTTCTTGGAAGATTGGTCCATATTATAGTATGTCGCATCCACCTATACTAAATCTCCCTTCTTCCACTCAATCTCTGACTTCTTCTTAGCATCCCATTTCTTTTTCATCATCATGTTTGTTTTCTTTAATGCCTCTTCTATTTCGTTCCTGATTTCTTTGATTGTTTTGAGGAATTCTTTGGTTCCAGGGGAGTTGTCTGTAGTTTTTTCTATGTCTTGTCCCATGTTTGGATAATGACCTAAGTTGACTAAAAATGGTGACCGTCCTATACTAGAGTAAATCCGATTGTTATAGGAGAACTTAGCGATTGACAACCATTCTGCCTAGTCATTTTGTCGATAGTTACAGTATAGTCTTAAATACTGTTTGAGTTCTTGATTAACCCATTCTGTTTGTCCATTGGTTTGGGAATGATAGGCAGTCAAAGAATTTCTTTCCACTTCGAGTCGACAACATAGTTCTTTTATGAATCTAGACACAAACTGTAGTCCTCGATTGCTAATAATCTTCTGAGGGATCCCTATATCCTTAAAGACTCGATCCCATGATACCTTGGCTACTTCTTGTACCATGATATTCATGTTGATTGGTATATAATGAGCCATCTTGGAAAAGCGATCTATTATCACCAATATTCCATCATATCCTGACGACTCTGGTAGCGGTCCTATTAAGTCAATACTGATAATCTCCCAGGGGCTCCTTGGAATCTCGTTAGGGTGAAGATTATTTCTCTTGGGTTGTCAGTTGGGTTTGGTTGCTTGGTATCTTTCACAGCCTATAATGTATCATTTTATATCTTCTAGTATTCAAGGCCACCAATAATTTCTTGTAATTAATTTGTACATCTTGGTATAGCCTGGGTGTCCTGCTAGTTCTGAGTCATGGTGTCTAGTGATGATTTCTTTGTGGAGCATAGCCGAGTCTGAAACATAAATCCTCTCCTTCCACAGTATCACTTTTCCTTCTCTCTTCTAGCCTTCTTCTGACCTTTCTACTGCTCCTTGTACTTCTTCTTCTGTAAACTCTTCTGCTTCTTCTATCTCTTTCCAAAATTCTCCTTCCTGAGTCATAATGTTCCTGAACCATTCTTCTTTCAACACCATCTGATCTTCGTTATTGCTCTTCCCTTGGCTGTGATCTGGTCTTCTAGATAACGCGTCCACTTTCTTTTGAGAGCTTCCAGGCTTGTGTACTAGCTGGAAGTTATATTCTTGGAGTTCTGTCATCCATCAAGCTTGGCAATGATTGAGCTTTTGTGGTTTCTTGAAATATCCCAAATTTTTATGATCAGTCTATATTTCAAACTGATCGCTTCCTATAAGATATTGTCTCTATTGTTTGAGTTCTTCCATAATCGCTAATAGTTCTCAATCGTAGATTTTGTAATTCCTTTCTGTCTCGTTCATTGCCTTAGACAGATAAGCAATAGGTCTCCATGAGCTATCTTCTTGTTGTTGAGACAACACTCCTCCTATAGCGTATCCAGAGACATCAGTTTCTAGTTGCATCTTTCACTTGGGGTAAGGGATGGCTAGTGTTGGGGAGTTTGTTATCTTGTTTTTGAGTTTATTGAAGGCACTCCTCTCTTCTTCTTGCCACTTCCACACTTTCTTTCCTGTTAACTCTGTCAGTGGCTTGGCTACTTGTGCAAACCCAGGTATGAACCAGCGATAGTATTAAGAAACAGCAGTGCAAAGACAAAGAATTGGATTTCCTTTTTGGTCTAAACTCCACAGTATCTATACTACTTCAAAAGTATCTCAAATAATTAATAAAACAAATACATCACTATGAAAGAATGTTCTGAGGTGTTCATGGAGTTGGTAGTCACTCCACTAATCCCCAATACTCCCCCTTGACTAGATAACACTAAGAACATGATCACGAAGAGCAATGAATTGCAGCTTCGCTAATGGCTTGGTAAACATATTTGCAACATTCTTCTTGCTAGCACAGTGGTTGAGAATAACCTCGTTAGAAGCTAAGCATTCATGAACAAAGTGATAGAAAATATCAATGTTTTTGGAATGTGCATGGAAGACAGGGTTTTCAGCAAAGTGCATGGCAGACTGATTGTCAATGAAAATAGTTGTGGGAGAGTTTGTAGGAATGCCAAGCTCAGAAGAGAGTTTTCTAAGCCAGATTGCCTCGCAAATTGCCTTAGCAAGGGCCATGTATTCAGCCTCCATAGTTAAGAGGACTACTGTTGCCTGCTTCTGAGAAGACCAGGAAATTAGCGCTGAGCCAAAGTATAAGATGTAGCCAGTAATTGAACAGCAGTCAACAGTGTCGCTTGTCCAATTAGAGTCAGAATACATGTGAAGGTCTCCTGTTCCTCTGAAAGTAATTCCAAGACTGATTATTCCACGTAGATAGCAGAAGACATGCTTTAATGCTGACATATGCTCAGGACCAGGTTGAATAAAGAATTGTGAAAGGTGCTGGACAGCATGTGTGAGATTGGGACGAGTAGTAATAGTGGGGTATATGAGTTTCCCAAGTCCAGAAAGATAGTTATGTTGAAATTTAGCGTTGCCAATGCATGGATCACCATCAGTGAGAGGCATCAATTTGACATTTGGATCAACGGGAGTTGCAATGGGATTGCAATTGCTCATGCCAACCAATTCAAGCATACGAGTGATATAGTTGACTTGTGAAAGTCGAATGGGGCTGTCGGAACTATCATGTTGCACCTCTATACCAAGAATTTGGGTAAGTTCTTCTAAGTCCATGACTTTGAACTTGAAGGCTAACTCTCCCTTAAGCTAAGAAAGTTCAGTGTCTGTTTGAGCACACAAAGTCATGTTATTAACATGAACTACAACAATAGTGGGTAAACCAGAGGCAGGATCACAACAAACATATACACATTGGTCAGTGATCAACTGTATGAATCTAAGTGATTTAAATGCTGTGTTGAGTTCAATATTCCAATTTCTACTAGCCTGTTTCAGGCCATAGATAAAGAGTATGAGTTTGCAAACTTGGCCTGTACTATTGTCAAACCTAGGAGGTTGTTTTATATAAACTTCCTCATCAAGTTTGCCATTGAGATAAGCAGCAACGACATCCATGCCATGAACCTGTAATTTATAGCATGCAGCAAGAACAATAATGAAACAAAAAGTTTCAAGCCAAATAGTAGGTGTGTAGGTTTGGAGAAAATCAATACCAGAAATTTGGTACGAACTATTTGCAACAAGTTGAGCCTTATGTCAAGCAATCTCACCAGCATTATTTCGCTTCCGCTTGAAAACCCAAAGACTATTGATAGCCTTGTGGCCAAGAGATAAGTCCACAAGTTTCCAAGTGCCTAGTAGCTCATGTTACTCCTTTTCTGCAATCATAGCAGTCTCAAATTGTGCTGAATCTGGTGTGGTACAAGCTTGCACAAGGTTTTTGGGATCACTGTCAAGCTGATTTGCTTCATATGAAGTAAGTACAAAGGTGAGTCCAAAATTGGCTGTGGCAAGATGTGCACTGTCTGACTTAGTATATTTCTGTATATGTAAACCTAGAATGATATTGTCTGGATCAATAGCACTACTGATATTACAAGGTGCTTTTGGCGGTGGTGGTGAAGACTGGGGAGTGGATTGATGAGTTAGCAGCAATAGTGTGAGAGGACTAGGAGGTGTGGTAGGCATAGAGGGGAGTACCCAAGGTGTAGAGGAAGTTGGTAGTATTTCTTGATCTGCCTAAAGCTTGTTTGGACGACTAATATACTCTTTCTCCTCCTCAAGCAAAGGTGGAAGAGGAACATCAGGTGGAGGTGCCTGATTAAATTGGAAGCTTTTGTCAGCCCTGGTCTGTGGCTTCTCAAATGTAATATTCTGAGAGGTAAGGATTTGCCAAGTTTCTTGGTTGTAGTATTGGTATGCACAGGAGTGCTCTCCAAGACCTACAAAGATGTACTGTTTGGCTTTAGGTTGAAGTTTATTAATGTGCTTGTTCTAGATTAAAACCCAAACTTTGGTACCAAACTCCTTCACATTTGAGACATCAGGTTTGCAGTTCCAAAAAGCTTCATAAGGTGTGATATTATCATGAAGTGCATAGATAGGGCAAATGTTCTTCAGGTAAAATTCATACTGAACTGCTTCAGGCCAGAGAAAAAGTGAGAGGCTAGCACTAGCTAGCATAGAGCATGCTCACTCCATAACAGTGCAGTTCAAATGTTCTGCAACACCATTTTGAGCTGAAGATTTTGGTGCAGTGATCTTATAGTTGATATCCTGCAATTCCAACCAATCAAGAACTTCTTGGTTAATGTACTCCTTGTCACCATCAAAACAGAAGCATTTTACTTTCTTCCCAGTTTGCATAAAGATGAAGGCAATATATTTTTTGATAGCATCAAGTATAACATTTGCTTCTTTGGTTTTGAGGAAATTAACGCAACTATGAGCCTTGGTAGTATCAGTAAAAGAGATAAAATAGTGTTTACCACGGAGACCTTTTTGATCTACTTTGCTGAATAAATCTGTGTAAGTCATTTCACCAATCTCAGTGTATTTGTATTGGAATTCATGGGGAAAGGGTTGAATATGGGATTTACCTGCCAAACAGGCTTTACATTAGTGCAAGTCTGCCTTTTCATTATGAACTTCTAGCCCATTAACCATGTTATGAGTTTTGAGATAGTGCAAAGATTTCATGTTTAGATGCCCAAAGGCACAATACCATTTATCCCAGGTGCATGCAACAAGCACACAATCAGCGGGACTAGCTAAACGAAGCCAGTACAACCTGGATATCTTATCACCAATGGCCAAGAGTGTTCCTTTTTGTAAACGGAGTTCAACTTTATCACCCTTGAAGATTGCAGCATATCTAGCATCTGTTAGCCAAGAGAAAGAAATCAGGTTGAATAGGGCTGATGGGCAATAAAGTACATCATGTAACATACATGCATATATAGAGCTGCCAAGAGCAAAGGATAGTAGAATATTGCCATGACTAGAAGAGAATGTATTACTAATACCAGAAATTTTATGAGGGAGAGTCAAGACATACGAAGAAAAGTTGTTCTTGTTGCGTACTATTGAACAACTACATCCAGAATCTAAGATCCAATCATCTGGCTGCAGGAACTATGCAAGAGTCAGATCCTGGGCCAAAAACATGAAGTCTTCATTATCACTGACATCCAAATCATTTTGAGCAACATTTGCTCAAGAATTTCTCCCTTTTTCCTTTTTTCACCTGTTTCTACCCTTCTTCTCTTTCTTCTTCTTTTCCTTCCTATCATTGTCCTGCTTTTCCTTCTCCTCCTTCTCTCTGTTAACTTGCTTCCCATGATTACTAGCAAAATGCCCAATACGACCACAGGTATAACATTTGGCAGTTGACTTGTTAATGGTAGCCAATGCAGTACTGGTACTGGCCTGTTCGCGAAGTCATTGGAGTTCAGATAACATCCGAGAGATAAGTTTGGTGGGATCTTTGATGACATCTTCTGGAACAGCGGAGATAAAGTTGTTCCAGGATTCAGGAAGAGATGTGAGTAGAGCATAGGAGAAATCTTTCTCAGAAATAGGTTTCTGGAGCATAGCAAGCTCCTGCTGGTAAGTCTGCATAATGCGAATGTGATCCTCAATGTTGCTCTCCTCAGTACAACGAGTGCCAAAGAGTTTACAACATACCAAGACAATTCCAATGGGGCCCTTGGCCTCAAACATATTTGACAGCATGCTCCATGCTGCCAATGCTGTCATGCTACCAGCAATGTACACTAGGAGTGTGTCTGCAACCCATAAATAAATTGTAGCAAGTGCCTTCTTGTCTGCTCGTTTCCATTTGGCAGCCTCAGTTATATCAGCTGGGACAGCAGCTTTATCCTCAATGTGATCATCATAGTTGAGATCAATGAGAATGTTGCTCATCTTGATCTTCCACACAGAGAAGTTTTTAGCGCCTTGTAGAGGCTCAATGGTGATGCAGTGGGAGGTGGAGTCAAACATATTGGTGATAAACGCGATGTTGAAAGATCAAGAAACCTCTGTGAATAAATGTTCTCAGGTGCAGGCAGGGCCCATAACCTATTAAGAAACAGCAGTGCAAAGACAAAGAATCAGATTCCTTTTTTGGTCTAAACTCCACAGTATCTATACTACTTCAAAAGTATCTCAAATAATTAATGAAACAAATACATCACTACGAAAGAACATTTTGAGGTATTTATGGAGTTAGTAGTCACTCCACTAATCCCCAACAGATAGAAATTACAAAATTCCAAGAATTGTTGTACTTCTCTCTTGTCTTGAGGTTCTGGCCATTGGGCTACTCCTTTTGTTTTGGTAGGATCAGTTTCTATGCTATTTTGTGACAGGATGACTCTGAGGTATTCAATCTTCATTTGGTGGAACTTGCATTTCTTTGGGTGAAGTGATAATTTGTTGTCAGCTAGTATTTGTAAGACTTGCTTCACTATGCTCCTATGTTCATCCATGGTTTGGGTAAAGATCAGAATGTCATCCATATAAATTACAATCTTTCCTACCATTATCAGTTCTTGGAATAGAGTATCCATCATGAGTTGAAAGGTTGCTGGTGAGTTGCACATGCCAAAATACATGACTAGAGGTTTGAACAGACCTCTGTTAGTTCAGAAGGCTACCTTCCACTTGTCTCCTTCTCTAATTCTCACATTGTTGTATCCCCATCGAATATCGAGTTTGGTGAAGTATTTTTCTCCTTGTACTTTGTCAATTAACTCTTGAATCAGCGGTAGTGGATATTTATTCTTTATTGTTGCTTCATTGAGTTGTCGGTAATCTTATACTGGTCAAAGAGATTCATCTTTTTTTTTACGAAGAAGAAAGGGGCTGCATATGGTGATTTAGAGAGTCAGATCCATTCTGACTTCAGATGCTCTTCAAGGAATTTATTGAGTTCTTCTTGTTCTTTGATGTTTAGTGGATATACTTTGCAGTCTTTTAATGTTGTATTTGGTATTAATTCTATGGCATAATCCCATTTTGACTGATCCAGCAGTTTCTCGAAGACTACTTTGTTAAAGACCCGATTGTTGAACTCTTTGTATTCCTTGGGGATATCTTCTTCTTTCTCTTCTATCTTCATACTTCTAATGTTCAGTTCTTCTCTTCTCCATGCTTCTTCCTCTAGATTAATGAATAACACCTTCTCTCCATCTTCTATCATCTCTCCTTTGATATCTTCTTCTTTTGCTTCCTCTGGTCCTTCTGGCATATAGATCTTTCTACACCACTGCCAACAATTTTGAAGGCTTATTGAAGAGTCTTTCCAGTTGATAGTCGGGTTATGTTTCTATAACCAGTCATATTCTAGGAACAGGTCATAATTGCCGAGATTTGTTACTGATAGCTAAATTGACTCCTGATAATCACCAATAGTCATGTTCATTTCAGCGACTTCTGTGATACTTCCATCTTTATTGGTAGAACTATTAGTATTATAGCAAGTGATCAGGAATGGTAGTTGACAAGTATTGATGAGGTTTTTCTTTACAAATTTCTGACTTATACAAGAAGTCGAACTTCCTGAGTCCACTAAGACCTGTTTGCAGAACGTTCTGTAAGTATCTGTTGTTGATAATTTGACTTGAATGTTTAGTTGCTTATCTCCCATTTTTTTGAGTATCAGAGGTTCTTCTAGTACCTTTAATGCCATCAGGACTTCATTGTCAGTCATTCCATTTAACTCATTCAGCTTCTCTTTTGTACACTCCTCTGCTCTCAAACTGTGAGCCCACACCTTTAATATACCAATTGCTTCCTCTTCGTCACTCTATCAGATTTTCTTTGCTACCCATTCTGTTGAGTAGTCTTTGTTCATCTCATATTTCCTTACACCAAAATAGTCCAAAAAGTCTTTCATTATATTATTGGGTAATCAAACTTTTGAGTCTATTATGGCAGGTGAGTTGGAACTTACTCCCTGCCCAAGAAAAATTCTTCTTCTCTCCTTTGACTATCCTTACTTCCTCTCTTCTTTCTTTTTTCGGTTTGGAGCACCTTGTAGCGAGATAACCTGCTTCTCCACAATTGTAGTATCTTCTTGTTTCCCTGTGTCTGTCTACATCCATTGTGTTGGGGTCTCGCCTCAGAACATCCAAAACCGATTTCTTTCTCATATCCCCTTGTCACAAACTTCATTTGGTTATATCTTCACCAAATCTTTGATGATTCATACAGTCTCAAAGCCAGCTTAAAGCCCTTAAGAAGACCTTTCAATCAATGCCAGTCACGTCTCAAAGCAATCAATGATAGCCGAGATATTAAGCAGATCAACTGGTAACTACTATGTTATCATTTATTAAATCACTAATATCTCAAAAACCGCCATGATCAATGCTTTGGTTCTAGGCTCAGCAGAAGCCTTCTTTATAATGCTCAGAATGAGCCTAGAACAACCTCAAGGCAATTAATATTA
>Ga0157361_1000578_pt1 | contig 13984 bp, 17 predicted proteins | sample AttlaeALBM2_FD_111481 | JGI IMG/M metagenome (GOLD analysis project Ga0157361, IMG submission 111481) | Fungus gardens microbial communities from leaf cutter ant in Ribeirão Preto, State of São Paulo, Brazil - Atta laevigata ALBM2 | ecosystem: Host-associated > Fungi > Mycelium > Unclassified ...
ACATGGTAGTTACCAGTTGATCTGCTTAATATCTCGGCCATTATTGATCGCCTCGAGACGTGACTGGTATCGATCGAAAGGTCTTCTTAAGGGCTTTAAGCTGGCTTTGAGACCGTGGGAATCCTCGAAGAATTGATGGAGATATGACCGAATGAAGTTTGTGACAAGATCTTTAGTACTGAGCATAACCAAGTCTCCTACTTTATATTTGTCTATGTCTGATCTTTTCCTGTTGGCATACTTTCTCATATTGTCCTGTGCCTTTTTTATCACTGCTTTTGCCTCTTCTTGTATCTCCTTCATTTTCTCTACAAACTTTTCTGCTCCCACATATTTTTCTTTCTTCCTTCCCTTGAATCCCATCCTGGGATCTTGTCCATAATTTGCCTTGAAAGGCGACATTCAAGTACTCGAGTGCGCTTTGTTATTATATGCAAACTTTGCCATTCCCAACCATTCCAGCTACTATTCTTGTCTATAGTCAATGAACATTCTCAAGTACTATTCTAGTTCCTGATTAACTCTCTCTGTTTGTCCATCTGTTTGAGGGTGGAACACAGTTGACAATTTACTCTTGATCCCCAATATCTCATTTAACTCCCATATTAACCCTACTATGAATTGTGGTCCCCTATCTAATATGATACTTTTGGGCAAACCATGCAACTTCCATATATTATCCCTGAATAACCTGGCTAGTCCTTCTGTCAATGTTTTCTCTGTAGTAGGTATAAAGTATACTATTTTTGTTAATCTGTTAACTACTACTAAGATTGAGTTATATCCCTGAGCTAAGAGTAACTTCGTGATGAAGTCTGCTGATATATGCATCCAAGGCTTTTCTGATATTGAGTTTGGCATTAATTTGCCAGCTGGTTGCTCTGTACAATTCTTGTTTCATTGGCAGGCATCACACTCTTCCACATATCTCTTCATCTTCTTGGTTACTCCCAGCCACCAGAAATTTCTAGTTACCAGTTCTACCGTCTTCCACTGTCTCCCATATCCTCCTATTGGTGTATTGTGGTGTAGTATAATGATTTCTGCTCTCAACTTTTCATCTTTTGGCATGTAGACTTTTCCTTCTTTATACATGATGCCATCTACTTCTCTCCACTCTTTATCTCTCAGCATTTTTACTCCTGCCCACTTCATTTCTTCTACCGCCTTTACTACTTTGTCATCCTTTACCTTTGACTTTCTAACTTCTTCTAGTAGATCTACCCCGTCTACTATAATTTCTACTGCCTCTGTCTTCCTTATTTCCAACCACTCCAGTTTCACCAATATCTCGTCCTTATTGTCTTTTTCTACTCCAATCTCCCAGTCTGGCCTTCTGCTCAAACTGTCTGCTTTCCCCATTCTACTCCCTGGAACGTGTTTTAGCATAAAATTAAATCTGAATAGGTACAAGGCCCATCTTGCTTGTCTCCTATTTAACTTTTGCGCCTTCATAAAGTACTTGAGATTTTTGTGATCTGTCCAAATCTCGAATTTCTCTACTGCTCCTTCCAGGAAATGCCTCTATGCCTCTAGACATCTAACTACTGCTAACATCTCTTTATCGTAAATCTCATAGTTCTGCTCTGTATCACTTAGAGATTTTGAAATAAAAGCAACCAGTCTCCATTTTTTGTCTGAGCACCTCATTGATAGTACTCCTCCAGTAGCATAATTCAAGGCATCAGCCTCTACCTGAAATTCTTTGTCTAAATCAAGTGCTACTAATACCAGTTTTGTCATAAAGACCCATTTCAACTCGTCAAATGCCTTTTGCTGTGTCTCCTTCCACTACCACTTCTCATTCTTCTACATAAGCACATTTATTGGCCTAGCTACTTAAGCAAAATCCTTAATGAACCTTCTATAGTAATTTGCGAGGCCCAAGAATTTCCTGACATCTTTCACATTCTTTGGCTATAGCCAACTAAGTACTCCATTTACCTTTTCTGCTTCCATTTCTATTCCATTAGGTCCTATGATAACCCCTAGGAACTCTATCTTTCTTGTCTTTCATATACATTTTCCAGCTTGATATACAAGTTGTTCTCCTCTAACCTCCTTAATATTTCTTCTATGATTTCATCATGTCTCTTTTCTGTCTCTGTTCCTACTAGCACATCATCCACAAATACTACTACTTTTCCTTCGTTTATCAGGTCCCTTAGGATTTCATTCATTATTGCTTGAAAGGTTTCTGGCGAATTCATTATCCTGAAAAATATAACAGTTGGTTTGAAGAAACCAATATGCGTTGTGAACGCTCTCTTCCACTCATTCTCCTCTTTTATCCTGATGTTGTTGAACTCCCACCTGAGATCCATTTTTGTGAACACTTTCTTATTTCCCATATTGTCGATCAATTCTGTAATTAATGGAAGTGGGTAGTTGTTCTTTATCGTTTGATCATTCAGGTTACGATAGTCCATCACCATCCTCTTACTACCATCCTTCTTATCTACAAAGAACACTGGCGATGTCTGAGAGGATTTTGATAGTCTGATATACCCTTTCCTCAACTGGTCTTCCACAAAATTCTGGACTTTCTTCCTCTCATTTTTGAATAGAGGATAAATCCTTTCCTTTTGTAGTTTAAATGTCTCCTTGAGATCTATAGTATGATCCCAAACTTTCCTCTTTGGCATCCTTTCCGACTCTACCTTCCCAAACACTTTTCTCCACTTCAAGAATTTCTTTGGGACCATCTCTTCAATTTTCCTGTGGTCCTCCTCCATTTCTTCCTCTCTTTCCCAGTCTTCTTTATCATCTATCACCCAACAGACAATTTTCTCTTCTTCCTCTGTAGCTATCCTTTTGACCTTTTCTTTCTTCTGACTTCTTTCACCATACAAGGGTGAGCATCTCGTCATCTTAACTTCTCCTGTTTCCTAGTTTATTTCTGGGTTATGTACTGCCAACTATGGCATTCCCAGTATCACCTCTGTTTTCCCCAGATTACATATATTCATCCTCATCCTTTCTATATGGCCTTTGTAGAACACATTGCACTCTACCTGGTGCATGATGGCCCCTCTACTATTGTTTGTGCCATCTATATCTGTAATAGCTATTGGTTTCTTTAGTTTCTGCAGTTTGAACCCATGCCTAGTTGCCATCTGTCTATCCATAAACATTCCCATTGCACCACTATCCAAGAGTGCTTTTATCGTTATGCCTTCATGCATATCCATCTTTTCTACTCCAATATTCAATCACACTTCTCTCAACATTCCAAAGGTTCTTCTGACCTCTCTTTGACTATTTCCCTCTTTTGCTATGCTTTCTGGTTCTTCTGATCATGTGCCACTTTACTATGCCTTTGCCTCTTTGGGCTGCGCCGCTTTCTCCTCCCTTACTACGCCTCTCGAGTCTCTTGCTCACATACTGCTCTGCTCCTTTTCTCCTTTGCATCTATACTAGCTTATCTTCTCTCTTTTCCAATAGGGAACTATTCCTTATCCCTAATTGTCTTCTGTGTAGCACCCTCCTTTACCACATCTTGGGCACCTCAAATATATGACAACAGCCCCTTGACTGTACCATCCCAACTCCTACAATTCTGCATCTTGTGACACTGTTGGTCTACAGTACCACTCAGCCCTCTTCCTCAATATCTCCCATGAACTTCTCTTACACTCCTCTTGCTGTGCCTTTCCCTTCATAGGGCGCACTGCTTCCTCTTCTTCCACTCTCCTTAGCTTCCTTTCCTGTGTCTTTCCTCTTTTGAGGTGCATTGGCTTTCCCTTATCTCCTTGGTATGCTTTTTCCTCTGCAAAGCATGCCACCCTTTTCATCTTCTTCCATAACGGACACCACCTGCACTTGTGCCCTTTTTCTCCATACTTGAAATACCTTACAGCTTCCATTCTTATGTTTCTTATTACTCTTTTCTCCACACCACACTGCATTACTTGGCTTCTTAAAACTTCAAATTTATTTTGAGGCATTTCTGTCCCCTTTTCTTTCCTTCTTCTGTTCCTGCAATTTCGGACCAGGTGCCCAAACCCTTTGCAACTTCTATAGAGTTTCCCTTTTCTTCCCTCTAATTTTATCCTTAGTTTGGTGAGGGTGTGTTTTTCTGAGCAGGTTGCTCAGCAAAGTATTGTATTGTTCTTGAGACATAATAATAATGTCTTAAGGGGGGTACAGAATTAATGGTTTGATCTCACTTAATGCTACGTCTGTTAGAGCGCAAGATCTTCACCCAACTAGACATCTACTGCCCTACTGACTACTGCCCTAATACTATGGTTAGACTATCACTCCACAGGGGAGATTCCTAATCTAAATGGCCCACTAGTGGTAACTGTCAATCCTCTGCATGTACCAACTCACAATGGAGCACAGCACGAGGTTTATACCAAGAAAAAGACAAGTATACTACTAAACACTGCTTGATTGTGAGATCAGGTCTCAGTGGCAATACCCAAGCTTAGTACTATATTTCCACCTACTGTCCCTAACTGACAGTAAAGTCCTCTTAAGCCAAAGGCCCAGCTATGTATAGAGGTGGTTACTGATCGTGGTGATCAGCGACCAAGGGTTGGTAATATAAGAGTAAGATTGAGCAAAGTCTAAGGCAGAAGGTGCTTGTGATATGGAATCAAGTTCTAATGTCAGACTAGCTAACTCCAAAGCCAGAATTAAGCCAACTGCTCCTTTATTAGCGTTTGACAAGGAGAACTCAATAGAGTTCCTGTTAAATTCTCTACACTACTTATACAACTACTACATAGTCTATATACTTCCTTCCCACGCCTATCATGTGACACTATGTGATGTGACACTGTGACTTTCCTGTCATATGACTGTGACTGAGTGACACTTGTGATATAACACTTTTCCACACTTCCTTTTGTGTAGTAAGTCCAAGATAAAAAAAAAGAAATATAAATAATAACTTAGCCGTTTTACCAAGTCATGACAATTTGGAACTGGATAACCAATTGCCAAGATGTCTTTGATGTACTGAAAGGGACCTTTGTTACTATCCTGGTCTTAGCTCACTGGGACCCAGAAGCCCCCATCATTGTTGAGACCAACACTTTAGATTATGCTCTAGTAACTATCTTGTCTATTTATGTTAAGAGAGACATTTATCTAGTCGCTTTTTACTCTAGAATGTTCAATCAAGCAGAATTGAACTATGACATACATGACAAGGAATTACTCACGATCTATGAGGCCTTTAGAAAATGACATCACTATCTTAAAGGAACCCTAGGACCAATAGATGTAGTAACCAACCACAAAAATCTAACATACTTCAGTGGATCTAAACTGCTAACAAGAAGGCAGGCGTACTAGTCCAAATACCTGGCACAATTTAACTTATTGATCCGATTTAGGCCAGGACTGTCATGACTTGGCAAAACGGCTAAGTTATTATTTATATTTCTTTTCTTTTCTTTTCTTTTCTTTGGACTTACAACTACAAGTGGAGCATGGGAAAGTATCATGTGACTTTGTCACAATGTCACAATTGGTGTGACGGGTGGTCACAGGTGGTCACATCACAAGTCATAGTCACAAGGTGTCACATGACTAAGTAACATGAGGACCATAGGAGAATAAATGCATAGCCACAGTAGTAAAGTGTATAAATAGGTAGAGAAATGAGCGAGAACTCCATCGAGTTCTCTTTGTCAATCGCTGAACAAAGAGCAGTTGGCTTTATTCCGGCTTGGAGTTTAGCTTTCTTACAAGGACATCTAGGAAAGAAACCTGATACATTGACGCAAAGGCCAGATCTATATCCTACAAAAGAGACCCAATCTCCTGAATCAGCAAACCTTTATAATTATTGTCCACTGTTCACCTAGGAACAACTAGCATTTACTACTAGAATGGCTCACCTAGACTCACCCCCCTCATCTTCAAAAAAACCCCTAAACATTGAATCCCTGCACATTGACATTAGGCGGTCTCTCTTATAAGACTTGACTATGTCAGCACTCCTAGTAAACCCTACCAGCAGTCAAGACATGGACTGGCTTCTAGACAAGGATGGGTTAGTATATTATCTTAGAAGGATCTTTGTACCTAATGCGCTAGACTTGTGGCTGAGGATTCTCAAGTACAAGCATGACTACATACTAGCTGATTACTTTGGTCAAGAGAAGACATGGCAGTTGGTAGAACGAGACTACTTCTGGCCGGGACTACAATACTATGTCAAAGATTATGTCAGGTCCTACAATACATGCTCATGCAACAAAACTTGCCATCATCAACCCTATGGCTTTCTCAAACAACTCCCGATCCCATTGTGACCTTGGAAATCTATTTTCATGGACTTTATCAAGCGACTCCCTACTTCTAATAGCTTTACAGATATTTTGGTAATAGTAGACTGCCTAACAAAGCAAGCTATTTTCATCCCAACACACCAAACCATCAACACACCAACTGTTGCTAAACTTTTTGTAGTACATGTGTTCTCCAAATATAGGATACCCTCCCATGTCACCTCAGACCAAGGCTTGAAATTTGTTTCAAGATTCTTTTACTCCCTAGCAGCTACCTTGGATATGAAGTTGCATTTCACTTCAGACTATCATCCTGAAAGAGATGGACAAACTGAGCATACTAATCAGACCTTAGAGTAATACCTTAGGATATACTGCAACTATCAATAATCTGATTGGTCTTGTTTACTTCCCCTAGCTGAATTTGCATACAACAACACAATGTCTGCAACTACAGGACTTACTCCCTTTTTTACTAATAAGAGGTACCACTCTAGCCTACAAACATGACTTGAATATGATCTACCATCCAACCTAGCCCGACCCTTTATAGCAGAGTTAGAATCAGTTCACACAAGACTAAAGCAGTTGATCGTTAAAGCACAAGCATGCTACCAAGGTCCTGCAGATGCTAAATATTCAGTACCCTTTGATATCAAGATAGGGGACCCCATCTTCATCCTGGCCAAAAATATCTGAACCTCATGACCATCCAAGAAATTATCTGAATGCTACTTAGGGCCTTTTACAGGGAAACCAGAATCTTACTCCTACCAAGTCAAATTGCCTATACACATGTGATTGATACACCTAGTATTTTACATCTCCTAGCTAGAGGTCTCCCCAGCCAACACAATACCCAATTAGATCAACTCTCCACCCCCCAGTAAAATTGGATAGTAAGATCAAATATGAGATTGTACAGATACTTAACTCAAGGTTGAATTGCAGGAGAAAACTCCTGTCAGCATCTAAAGTCCGATAACTGGAATTAAGCCAACTGTCTCTTTGTTCAGAGTTTGACAAAGAGAACTCAATAGGGTTCTCACTTAATTCTCTACTACTTATACATTTTTACTACTATGGCTATGTGCTTGTTCTCCCATGGTCCTCATGTTACTCTAGTCATGTGACACCTTGTGACGTAACCATCCATGACCATCCATCACACCATTGTGACATTGTGACAAAGTCATGTAATACTTTCCTGTACTCCATCTTGTAGTTATAAATAAGAAAAGAAAAGAAAAGAAATATAAATAATGACTTAGCCAATTTGCCAAGTCATGACAACTCCCATTGATGTATTATGTGCAGTGGGTGGGCTATGAAGGAACAGCTGACAAGTATTCCTAGCTTGGCACACTAGAACTTGCTAATGCAGCAGAATTGGTACAAGAACTCCATGCTCAACACCCTGAGAAGCTAGGTCCCTTATCATTACTACTTTCATAAGACTTCCTGGAATCAAAAACAACTACTGCATTCTGACAGCCAATAGGGTGTTGGCCCTAAAAAGGGGGTACTGTCATGGCCTTAACTATGACCCTGAACTTAGCAGAATATTACCTAAGATTAGTCAGCATACCTGAAGTATGCATTGATTTAGTTAGTATATCTTAGCTTTGTTCTTCTATAGGCAAAACTTTAATCAACTCCTTTTTTTTCTCCCTGACCTCCTGTGACCCTAGCCTAGACCTTAATCTCTTCAACTTGAAGCTGAGAATTGGTACAGAGGCTGGTTCAACCCTTAAGATTGTAACTAAATCCTCAATTACTCTTCTTTTCTTGTGAAGTTTTCTAGTCCTTAACATTATATACAAACTCTGCTATTTCTAGCCAGTCTGGTTATTGCTCTTGCCTGTGATCTATGAACATTCTTAGGTATTATTTAAGCTCTCGATTAACTCTCTCTGTTTGTCTATCTATTTAAGAGTAGAATGCTGTTGACATTTTACTCTCAATTCCTAGCATTTGATTCAACTCTTGCATTAATTCTACTATAAACTATGGTTCTCTATCTAATGTTATACTCTCTGGAAGACCATGTAGTTTCTACACATTGTCCCTAAACAACCTTGCTAATCCTTCTGCTAATGTTTTCTCCATAGTTGGTATAAAATGAACTATTTTTGTTAACTAATTCACTACTACTAGAATAGAGTTGTACCCTTGAGCTAAAGGAAATTTTGTGATAAAGTATGTGTTCAAGGTTTCTTAGGTATTAAGTTTGGTATTAATTTTCCTACTAGCTATTCTATGCAATTTTTATTTTGCTAGCAAGCATTACATTCCTCCACATATTGCTTTACCTCCTTGGTTACTCCTGGCTACCAGAAATTCCTAGTGACTAATTCTATAGTCTTTCACTATTCTCCATGCTCTCCTATTGGCATATCATAATGTAACCTGATAATCTCTGTTCTCAATTTATTATCTTTTGGCATATATACTTTCCCTTCTTCATACATTATACCATCTACTTCTCTCCACTCCTCATCTCTTAACATTTTCACCCCTGCTTGTTTCATCTCTTCTGTAGCTTTTACTACCTCATTGTCCTTTACTTTAGACTACTTTACTTTCTTTAACAAATCTACTTTGTCACAAACTTCATTCAGCCATATCTTCATCAATTTTTCAATGATTCTCATAGTCTCAAAGGCTATGGAAAGCCCTCAAAAATACCTTTTTATCTATGTCAGTCATGTCTCAAGGCAATCAATATTGGCCAAGATATTAAGCAGATCAACTAGTAACCACTATATTATTGTTTATTAAATTGCTAATATTTCGGAAACCGCCACAATCAATGCTTTGGTTCTAGGCTCAGCAGAAGTCTTCTTTATAATGCTCAGAATGAACCTAGAACAATCTCAAGGTGATTAATATTAGTAGAGATATGAAGGTCTCAATGTTTGCACATAGACTTCATTAATTACCCATAGATAGTCATTTGTCCTTTTCTTAGAACAAAGGACAGCCTTCATATGGTTAAGTTATCACTATTTTAAGTACAAAGGCACTACTATATGTAGAACAATAGGTAGTAATCAGGTGATGATCTATACTAGTATACAGACCATCACAATTATGTATATAAGGACTCATAGTCTACAGATTAGACCTCAAACTTAACAATATCTTTTGTCATTGTCTAAACTTTGCTTTTTTGAACTATTTAAGTATCAAATCACCTATCACAAATTAGTAAGTGATCTTTTATGATATACTTCTTTTATAATAATTTCTACTTTCTCAGTTCTTCATATTTCTAGTCATTCTAGCTTTACCAATGTTTCATTTTCATTGTTCTTTTTTATTTCTATCTCCCAGTCTGATCTCCTACTTAGGCTATTTGCCTCCCCCATCTTACTTCCTGGAATATATTTTAGTATGAAGTTAAATGTTGATAAGTACAGTGTCTATCTAGCTTGTCTACAATTTAACTTTTGTGCTTTCATGAAGTATTCAAGATTCTTATGATTTGTCTAGATCTCAAATTTAACTGTTGTTTCTTTGAGGAAGTATCTCCATACTTCTAAACATCTAATAATGGCCAATATCTCTTTATTATGTATCTTGTAATTCCTTTCCATATTACTTAGAGATTTTGAGATAAAAGCCACTGGTCTCCACAATTTATCAGAGCATCTCATAGATAGTATTTCTCTAGTTGCATAATTTAAAGTATTTGCTTCTACCCTGAACTCTTTGTCTAAGTCTAGGACTACTAATACTGGTCTTGTTGTAAAAACTTATTTAAGCTTGTCAAATGCCTGTTATTGCTCCTATCCCCACTGCTATTTCATATCTTTCCTTATCAATATGTTCATTGGTCTAGTTACTCAAGCATAGTCTTTAATAAATCTTCTATAGTAGTTTGCAAGGTTTGAAAATTTCCTAACATCTTTTATGTTCTTTAGCTCTAGCCAATGTAGTATTTCATCTACTTTCTTCTTTTCTATTTCTATCCTATTAGGTTCTATAATAATCCCTAGGAACCCTATCTTTCTCACTTTCCATATATATTTTTCTGGCTTAATATACAAGTCATTCTCTTCTAATCTCTTCAATATTTCTTCTACAATCTCATCATGTCCTTCTTGTAGTGACTTAATCACTCTCCAAGTCCAAGTTAACAAGAAGAACTCAATAGAGTTCCTGTTAGATTTTCTATACTACTTATATAACTACTACATGGTCTGTGCACTATTTTCCCACACCCATCATATGACATTTCATGTGATGTGACTCCATGACTTCCTATTCATGTGACAGTAATTTGTGTCTCACTTGTAACATGATACTTTCTAGCACTTCTTATGTATAGTGAGTCTAAAAGAAAAAGAAAAAGAAAAGAAATATAAATAATGACTTAGCCATTTTGCCAAGTCATGACACTTTCTCTGTTTCTGTTTCCACTAGTACATTGTCTTCAAAGGCTGTAACCTTTTCTTTGTTTATTAAGTCCCTCAGTATCTTATTTATCATTGCTTGGAATGTTGTTGGTAAGTTTGTTATTCCAAAGAATATAACTGTTAGTTCGAAGGATCCTATATGTATTATAAATGCCCTCTTCTACTCATCTTCTTTCTTTATTCTCACATTATTGAACCTCCACCTTAGATTTATTTTAGTCAATACTTTTTTACTTTCTATGTTGTTGATTAACTCTGTAATTAATAGGAGCAGATAGTTGTTTTTTACCATTTGGTTATTAAGGTTACAATAGTCTATTACTATTCTCTTGCTACCATTCTTTTTGCCCACAAAAAAAACTAGTGATGTCTGAGAGAATTTTGATAGTCTAATATACTTATTTTTTAGTTGGTCTTCCATGAATTTCTGGACTTCTTTTCTTTCATTCTTGAATAGAGGGTATATCTTTTCTTTCTATGGTTTAAATGTTTCTTTGAGATCTATAGTATGATCCCAAGTTTTCCTAGTTAGCATCCTCTCAGATTCCATCTTTCCAAAGACTTTTCTCTACTTCCAGAATTTCCTTGGGACTATCTCTTCAATCTTTCTATGATCTTCTTCTATTTCTTTTTCCTTTTCCCAATCTTTCTTATTGTTTATTGTCTATCTGGCAATTTTCTCTTTCTCTAGGATTACTACCCTTTTTTTCCTTTTGACTTTCTTTTCTTCTTTTTTTTTATCTTTTGTCCTGTCCTACCACACAATAATGAACACCCTGTCATCTTAACTTTTCTAGTTTCCCAATTTATTTCTGGGTTATGTGCTTGTAACCATAGTATTCCCAGTATCACTTTTGTCTTTTCCAAATTGCATATGTCCATCCTTATTCTTTCAATATGGCCCTTATAATATACATTCACTTTTACTTGATGTGTAATAGATCCTCTACTATTGTTTGTTCTATTGACATTTCTGACTGGTATTAACCTTTCTAATTTTTGTAGCTTAAACCTGTATTTTACTACAGTTCTCCTATTCATAAACATTTCCATTATGCCACTTTCCAAGAGCACTTTTACTATGACACTTTCACAAGTGTCTATCTTTTCTACTCCAATATTCAACCATACTTCTCTTAGCATTTTGAAGGTTTTTCTGATCTCTCTTTGGCTATCCCTTTCTTTTGCTGTACCTTCTAGAGCTCTTACCTGTGTGCTGCTCTGCTATACTTTTCCCTCTTTGGGACATACTACTTTTCTCTTTTCTTTCCTTAAATATCCACACCACTTTAGTTCTTCTAGTTTTCTCCTAGAAATGATCCCTTGTTCCCTATTCTCTTCCATATGACATCCTTGCTTTCTATACTCTTTGCACACCAAGTAGGACACTACTACTTTCTTGGTATACTACCTTAACTCTAATAGGCATACCTTATCAGGGATGCCTTCCTCACAGTGCTTCTGTACTTTCTGTTATAAGACATATGCTAGACTTTTTCTCTACTTCTTTTGCTGTGCCTTTTGTGGTATTGCTATATGTGCCACTCTTTCTTCTTCTACTTTCTTTTTCTCCTTTCATGTAGGACATTCCCTACACTTGTGTCCCTTTGTCCTATACTTAAAGTATTTAACTACCTAGCCTCTCTCTTTTGTCTCTTATCTCTTTAGCTTTACCCCATACTTCATCATTTTACTTGCTAATACTTCAAATTTATTTTGAGAAATAGATTTCCTCTTTTTTTCTCCTTTCTGATTCCTATAGTTTTAGGCCAGGTACCCAAACTTCTTACAACTAAAACACATCTTTTCCTTCTTTTCTTCAAGTTCTTCCCTCAGTTTGGTAAGAGAGTGTTTTTGTTTGAGTATGCTGCTCATCAGGTCATTGTATTAGGTTAGAGATATTATGCTATACCTCTAAGGGTACAAAGATAATGTTGAGTCTTGCTATATAAACTACATCTGCTGGAGTACAAGATCTTTACCTAGCCAGAGTCCTATTGCCTTACTAACTACTGCCTTAATAATAGGGTTAAACTATTACTCAATGGATAGAATCTCTAATCTAGATAGCCTCTTAGAGAGTAACTATTACTTCTCTGCATATACAAGTCACAATAGACTCTAGTACAAGGTTTATACTAAGAACAGTATAACTATACTACTTAAATACTACTTAATTGTGAGATCAGGTCCTGGACATAATACTTGAGCTTAGTACTGTGCCTCCACTTGCAGTTCCTAACTGACTATAAAGTCCCCTTAAGCCAAGGGCCCAGCTATATATGGAAATAACTAGTGATCACAATGACTACTAGTTGAGAGTCAATAAGACATAAAAGTAAAATAAGCAAGGTCCAAGATAGATAGTACTTAGGTAGTGGAATTAAGTTCTAGTGTAGTAACTTAGCCTAGACAACTTAATTACCCTCCAAGTCCAAGTTGACAAGAAGAACTCAACGAAGTTCTTGTTAGATTTTCTATATTACTTATACAACTACTACATGACCTATATACTGTTTTCTCACACCCATCATATAACCCATCATGTGACATCATGTGATATAATGCTATGACTTCCTATCATGTGACTGTGACCATATAACACTTTCCTGCATTCCTTTCTATGTAGTAAGTCCAAGATAAAAGAAAAGAAAAGGAAATATAAATAATAACTTAGCTGTTTTGCCAAGTCATGATATACATGACTTCAGGACAACCTATAGAGAAAAGGGCCAGAGGCCAAGGGCTTCATAGAATACCTAAATCTTGGTATTCTTCTTCTAGTCTGCTCTATTTGCAGAAGTGACTACTTGAAGTTTCTTCCTGTAAAACAAGAGGCTCATGACTTGACAAGTCTCCACTAGGTCAAAGGTACTGAACATGTGGCATAATGCTCAAACATCCAGCATAAGATAGAAAAAGGTGCTGTCATAAACTTCATTCAGCCATATCTCCATTAATTCTTTGATAATTCTCATGGTCTCAAAGGCTACAGAAATCCCTCAAAAAGACCTTTCAATCGATGCCAGTCATGTCTTGAGACAATCAATATTGGCCAAGATATTAAGTAGATCAACTGGTAACCATCATGTTACTGTTTATTAAATCACTAATATCTTAGAAACCACCATGATTGATGCTTTGGTTCTAGGCTCAGCAGAAGCCTTCTTCATAACACTCAGAATGAGCCTAGAATGACCTCAAGGCAATTAATATTAGTAGAGATATAAAGGCCTCAATGTTTGTACATAAACTTCATTAATTACTCATAGATAGTCATCTGTCCTTTTCTTAGAACAAAGGACAGCCTCCATA